>Ga0247833_1000480_pt1 | contig 72641 bp, 57 predicted proteins | sample LaCruzMarch2015__7_FD_187117 | JGI IMG/M metagenome (GOLD analysis project Ga0247833, IMG submission 187117) | Freshwater microbial communities from meromictic Lake La Cruz, Castile-La Mancha, Spain - LaCruzMarch2015_8m | ecosystem: Environmental > Aquatic > Freshwater > Lake | place: Spain...
AAACAGCACAGCTTTCCTTGTTTAATACAATTTGAATCTGAAAACGAAAACCACAAGAAAAATGCCCTCTATTTAACCCTATCAATGATGGCCGGGCGTATGCTAATTTTTGTTGGACAGTAGTGATAATATTTGTATATAAATCTGTTTTGAAAACCGCTTTAACAGTACCAATATGATGTATGTCTATACCCGAACCCTGCTCGTTGGCTTTGCTTTATGTTTGATGCAAGCTTTTGCTTTTGGACAGTCCCCTTATTGGCAATTGCATAATCCCTTACACACAGGTAACAACCTACTTGATGTTCAATTTGTAGATGCCCAAACCGGCTATGCAGTTGGAAGTGCAGGTACCATTTTAAAAACCACGAATGGGGGAACGAGTTGGGAAGTTCAAAGCAGTGGAACGACAAATGCACTAACTTCAGTCCACTTTTTTAATTCTCAAACTGGTTTGATAGTAGGTGGTCTAGGTACTATCTTACTGACAAACAATGGAGGAACAAGCTGGCAGGCACAAAAGAGCGAAACTTCAAAGGCTCTTCTAAATGTCCACTTCATTGATTCGCAATCCGGCTGGGCAGCAGGATTTGAAGGTATTATTTTATACACAAACAATGGTGGAATAAGCTGGATTTCTCAAAATAGTGGAACAACAAATGATCTTTACAGCGTCTACTTCACGGATTCCCTAAACGGCTGGATAGTAGGAGAATCTGGATCCATTTTAGGTACAACAAACGGGGGGACAAGCTGGCAAGCGCAAATTAGTACAAATATTAACTGGTTTAACTCTGTATATTTTACGGATGCCCAAACCGGCTGGTTGGTAGGAGAGGGAGGAACAATCTTAAAGTCTAGTAATAGTGGGGCAAACTGGCAGGCGCAAACTGGTAATGTTAATAGTTATAGATTGAATTCTGTCTACTTCAAAGAAAACCAAACTGGTTGGATAGTAGGAGATAATGGTATTATCTTAGCCACACGTGACGGTGGAACAAACTGGCAAGTACAAAACAGTGGAACTACTAACAGGCTTCTGTCCGTCCACTTCATCGATGCCCAAAACGGCTGGGCAGTTGGTGCAAGTGGCACCATTTTAAGTACTACCACAGGTGGTGGGCCGGTGGCTAATAAATCCATTGTTTCTACTGTTGATTTCACACTATACCCAAACCCGGCGGAAGAATTTGTGCAAATTAAATCTGAATATCCCGTGCAGTCGCTTAATGTGTTGGATGCGCAGGGCAAAAAAATGCATAAAAATCAGTTTGCACTTCTGGCAAACAACCGCCTCGATATTTCCGGTTTGCAGCCTGGCCTGTTTTATATTCAAATAAAAACCCAGGCTGGCGTGGCGGTGCAGAAGGTAGTGAAAGAGTAAATTAGTATCACCCGCTGCTGAACCAAGCAAGCCCTCAATGGGTGTAATATATCAACGCAGGGTGTAGCCCTGCGCACATACTAGCTGCGCATACGCCAAAGCATAGTATTTCGCTTACCTACCCATACCCTGCACCAAACTTCAGTCCCGTTTCACCCACCCCCTTCAACACAGTTTGCTGCTTTTCAGAAATTTGTCCTTTTTGCCAGTCTATTTCACAACCAAGATGGAAGCATACATTCAAACCAAAATTGACCAGTGGCTCGCAGGGGCCTACGACGACGATAACAAGCAACAAATCAGAAACCTGATAGCGGCAGGAAACGAAACTGAGCTCACCGATTCGTTTTACAAAAACCTGGAATTTGGCACCGGTGGCCTGAGGGGTGTGATGGGCGCAGGCACTAACCGCATCAACAAATATACCATCGGCATGGCCACGCAGGGTTTGGCTAATTACCTTCTACGTTCTTTTCCCAACCAGCAGGTGTCGGTTGCCATAGCCCACGATTCCAGAAACAACAGTCCGTATTTTGCCAAAATCACCGCCGATGTGTTTTCGGCCAATGGCATCAAGGTCTATTTTTACAAAGCACTTCGGCCCACGCCGGCATTGAGTTTTGCCATCCGGCATTTGGGTTGTCAGTCGGGCGTGGTGCTCACTGCCTCGCACAATCCCAAGGAATACAACGGCTACAAAGCGTATTGGAACGATGGGGCGCAAATGGTGGCTCCGCACGACAACAATGTGATAGCCGAGGTAGAGAAAATTACCGATCCGGGCATGGTGAAGTTCGACCGGATAGAGGCGAACATCGTGCTCATTGGCGAAGAAGTAGACCGTGCTTACCTCGACAAAGCACTTGCACTGTCTATTTCAAAAGAGGCCATTGCTCGGCAGCATGATTTGAAAATCGTGTTTTCGCCCATCCATGGCACAGGCATTACCCTGGTGCCGCAATTGCTTCAGGAAATGGGTTTCACACAGGTTCATGTGGTAAAAGAGCAGTCTACGCCTGATGGAAATTTCCCAACGGTAGTATATCCAAATCCGGAAGAAAAAGAAGCCATGACCCTGGCGCTGGCACAGGCAAAAGCCATAGATGCTGACCTCGTGATGGCCACCGACCCGGATGCAGATAGGGTGGGCATAGGCGTGAAAAACCACAAAGGCGAATGGCAATTGCTCAACGGAAACCAAACCGCCGCCATTCTTTTCTACTACATGCTCAATGCCTGGAAAGATGCCGGCAAACTGAATGGTAATCAATATATTGTGAAAACCATTGTAACCTCCAACATCCTCGACAAAATGGCGGTACACTTTGGGGTCGATTGCTACAACACCCTCACTGGCTTCAAATACATCGCAGGCATTATGCGTGAACTGGAGGGCAAAAAGGAATTCATCGTGGGTGGTGAAGAAAGCTATGGCTACCTGATTGGCGATTTTGTGCGAGACAAAGACGCCATAGCCAGTTGCGGTTTGATAGCTGAAATGGCGGCCTATGCCAAAGATAAAGGCTTGTCGCTGTTCGACTTCCTGCTCGAAGTGTACACCAGCATTGGTTTCTACAAAGAAGACCTCATTTCCATCACCAAAAAAGGCAAAACAGGTGCTGAAGAAATTCAAGCCATGATGGCTGGCTACAGGGCCAATCCGCCGAAGACCATAGCTGGTTCGAAAGTGGTGACATTGCTTGACTATCAGGCCCAGCTTGAAACAGACTTGACCACAGGTGCCACCAAGTCCATAGACATGGAAAAATCGAATGTGTTGCAGTTTATTACCGAAAACGGGAACAAGATATCTGCACGACCGTCGGGCACAGAACCCAAAATCAAATTCTATTTTTCGGTGAATGCCCCACTTGCCAGCAAAGCAGATTACGACAAGGTAAGTGCAAGTCTCGACGAAACCATTCAGGCCATCATACATGACCTTCGACTACGCTAAGGAAGCAAAGCCAAAGGGGTGGAAAATTCCCCTTTGGTTTAAATTTTCATTTTTATCGCTCATACTTCTTGGTGGCATTTCCTTGATTTTTCTGATGCGGGATGCTCATAAAGATGGAGAAGTGAGGGGAAAAGTCGTCAAGTTTTCCAAGCGAGGTGTGTTGTTTAAAACCTATGAAGGCATGCTGTTGACTGACTCCGAAGTAGAAGTGAATGGAGATAAATTGCCCGAAGGTGTAAATTGGGAGTTTACAGTTCCCAAAGACAACGAGGCTGCCATCAACATGTTGCTTGAAGCAAAAGCGGGTGATAGGTTGAAAGTGAAATTTGGAGAAAAGTACTTTCGATTCTTTTGGCAGGCCGATAGCCGGAATGTGGTGGAGGAAGTGGAAAGGCTTTAATTCAAGGCTTTACAAGGTTTATCGAATAATTAAGCGCACCTTTGTGGCGTAAGCCAGTGACGTGCTTATGATCTTCTGCTACACTTCGCACCGCCCAACGGTGTTTAATATGGTCTGAACATATAGCGTTACACTCAAATTCTTTATTCAACGGCAGGCTTTTTACATTGAATTTTTAAGGCTTCGGTCGCCGTTCATTTTTGTTTTCTGATACATGATTTTCGATCAATTGAAGCTTATCGAGCCTATATTAAGGGCTGTGAAAGCTGAAGGCTATACAACGCCAACCCCCATCCAACAACAAACCATTCCGCAAGCCCTGCAAGGCAACGATATTTTGGGTTGCGCCCAAACCGGGACCGGTAAAACGGCAGCATTTGCCATTCCTATCATTCAACAATTGGCGCTCGACAGGCATGTGAGGCCAGGTAGAAAACCCATTAGAAGTCTGGTGCTCACGCCAACCCGGGAACTGGCCATTCAAATTCACGAGAGCTTTTCAACCTATGGAGCAGCCGTAAACCTTAAGTATGAAGTGATTTTTGGTGGTGTAAATCAACATGGGCAGGTGAAATCGCTGCAACATGGCGTAGATGTACTCATTGCAACTCCTGGTCGATTGCTCGACCTGATGAACCAACGCTTTGTGGATCTCACCCACCTGCAGATTTTTGTGCTCGACGAAGCCGACCGCATGCTTGACATGGGTTTTGTGCACGACGTGAAAAAGGTAATTGCCAAACTGCCCGAGCGTCGTCAATCGCTGTTTTTCTCTGCCACCATGCCACCCGAAATTGTGAGCCTGGCCAACACCATTTTACGCAATCCCATAAAAGTGGAGGTGACGCCGGTGTCTTCTACTGCCGATACCATCAATCAGGTGGTGTATTTTGTCGACAAAGAAAACAAGCGACCATTGTTGGTCGATTTGATGAAAGAGAAACGCATTGATAGAGCACTTGTATTTACCAGAACCAAGCATGGCGCTGACAGGGTAGTGCGGGAGCTGGACAAATCGGGCATTCCGGCAGCAGCCATTCACGGAAACAAATCTCAAAATGCCAGGCAATCGGCGCTGGCCAATTTCAAAGCCAGTGCCATTAGAATTCTGGTGGCTACAGATATTGCCGCCAGGGGCATCGACATCGATGAATTGACTCACGTGTTCAATTATGATTTGCCCAATATTCCCGAGTCTTATGTTCACCGCATAGGCAGAACGGGTAGGGCAGGAGCCAGCGGCCAGGCCATAGCCTTTTGCGATGCAGAGGAAAAAGAGTTTTTGCGAGATATTCAGAAACTGATTGGCAAAACCATTCCGGTGATTGATGAGCATGATTATGTGTTGAAAAACCACAATCCAACCCCGGCAGCCAAGCAACAAAACAGACCAATACCGCAGCAACAGGGGCAACGATCAAGTGAGAAAGCAACATCTTCTGGCGATGCTACCAAAAGATCCTGGAGGCCACAACGCCGGAGGTATTAAAACATAGCAGTCTATATTAGCTCCTTTTGGAGAATACTACAAGCCCTTCTTGCTTCAGGAAGGGCTTTTTGTTGGCCTTTGATTGTTAACTAAGGGGCCGTATGTGAGCGATTTCAACATGACAGATATTCAATAGATTTCAAACAATACTGCAATTATCGCTCAATAATATTTGATTAATTAAATTTTATCTTGTAAAAATAAAATTTATACCTTTGTCCTGACTTTTGATTCAACTACGTGTTGTGATTTGCTTGTGGAGAGATAAAAAGTTGCACGCAGTTGAATCAGGGCACTAATCCTACATCAGGAATAAAAATTCATGTCTTTAAACTTCCAGCAATTTTTGAACAAGCACCTTCGCAAGCTGAAATACGCCATCATTCCTTTGGGCGCATTTCTGGCTGGAGCAGGAATGTTTGGCCGGTATAATCCAAAGGCACCTGACGGCATATTGCTCAATTCCATCAAGTTCAGAGACGTGCTTGCACATATTGAAAATGATTATGTTGACTTCGTTGACTCAGATTCTCTGGGCGATGCAGCCATCATTTCTGTGTTGAACAAACTGGATCCACATTCTAAATATTTGCCTGGTAGCCAGGTAAACGAAGATAAAACTGCCCTTGAAAGCCAGTTTGGCGGAGTAGGGTGCGAATTTTTCCAATTTCAGGATACCATCAGAATTGAGAATGTTTCGGCACGTTCACCGGCAGCAAAAGCGGGTTTAGAGCCTGGTGATGCGCTGCTGGCTGTAGATAAAATGGATGCGGTTGGCTTGGCCGACCCACATAAGTTTTTGTTCAAACATGTGCGTGGTGCTGAAAAAAGCGTGGTGAATTTCAAAGTGTTGAAATGGGGTAAAACCCGTCCGCAGGACCTGAAGCTGACACGGCAAGTGATTAAATCGGAATCTGTAGAGGCGGCCTACATGCTCAATGCAGAAACAGGCTTTTTGAAAATTTCAAGGTTCACAGCCACTACTGCTCCGCAGGTGAGAACAGAGTTACAACTTTTGATAGAAGAAGGAGCCAAACAATTGATATTGGATTTGCGGGACAACAGCGGTGGCTATGTGCACACGGCAGCCAAAGTGGCCGATGAATTTCTGCCTGCTGGAGAGTTAATCGTTTATACCAAAGGCAAAAACAAAAAACACGACACCAAGGTGTATTCCACTGGTTATGGCATATTCGAAGAGCAACCGCTTGTGGTTTTGGTGAATGAAAACACGGCCTCCGCAGCCGAAATTTTAGCTGGCACTTTGCAAGACAACGATAGAGCTTTGATCGTAGGTAGACGAACGTATGGCAAAGGCTTGGTGCAGGTGCCTGTGTTGTTGCCCGATGGGTCTGAAATGCGACTAACAGTAAGCAGGTACTTTACCCCAAGTGGAAGGTGCATTCAAAAGAATTACGCAAGAGGGCGTCATGCCTACTTCAAGGAAATTGCTTCCAGAAACCAGAACGGTGAGCTGTTTTATGTAGATAGTATGAAGCAAGTTGACCAAAATAAATATTACACTGTAACTGGCCGGACTGTGTATGGCGGTGGAGGCATTAAGCCAGACATATTCACACCCAAAGACACAGGAGCTTGTCAATCCTTTTTCAGCCATTGCCGCCCCGATGAGGCCATTAAGTATGCCGGAGTGTACGTTTTTCAGAAGAACAAACACAGCCTGAGCAAGCAACACCTGAAAGCCAGACACATCAAAGTAAATGACGAAGACCTTTCCCCACTTTGGAACTGGCTCGATCTGCAGAATCAGTCTGCCAACGCTGCTGACATGAGCATACTGGCTCCAGAACTGAAAAAGATAGTTCACGCCTATGCAGCCAAAGCCATGGAAAAGCAGCAGGGATTTGTTGAAATATTAAATCAAGATGATCCTGAATTGAAACAAGCAGGACAGGCGCTGGGAAAAGCGGCTTGTTTGCTCAGAGATTTCCATTGATAAAAGTCTTAAACCATGAAGCACATTTTTTTAACTGTACTTTTTACTGTCTTGCTTCACACTGTATTGTTTGCTCAGCGTGAAGTGGCCATGAATGAATCTGAGGTAAAACCCAGGTCAAAAACTGATTCTCTCAACGTTGTTAGAGAAGAAAAATACCAGGCCCTGCTCGAAACCATCGTGCATAAGGTGCGGGATTTTGAAAAAATAAAGGACAGCAAAAAATACACACTCCTTGCACCTAACAATGCTGCCTTTAAGAAGATCCCAATCACAACCATGGACTACCTCATGAGTCCTGACAATGCTCAGGCACTTGAAGACTTGGTTTCTTACCATGTGCTCGATAGCAGGTTTAGCGGGAATGACATACGAAGACTAATCAAGAAAAATGGGGGCAGCTATGTTTTTAAAACACTGGGTGGTGTAAAATTGGCAGCCACAGTAAATCAAAGCGATTTAATTGAATTCAACAACGAAGCCAACAACCGCAAAATCCAGATCACAGTGGAAGATTGGAACCGCCAGAATGGAATTATTCATGTAGTAGATCAGGTGGTTTTGCCTTTCCGTTTCCTATACTGATTTCAGTTTTAGCCCAAAACCAGATACCTTGCAGGCCTTTTGATCGTTGACATTGGGTTCGGGCATGCAACATGAAATTTAGATACACATTATTCCTTTTCGGGGTCTTTTTCTTGCTTTCATTTGAAGGCAAAGCACAACTAGACACATTGACGGTAGCCGTAGAAGAAGACAGTCTGGTTGGAATACAGGAAGAAGTTAAAGCTGAACAAACACCCCAAGCCAAAAAGGCATCTAGAAAGGAAGAAATCAGAAAGCGAAGGGTTTGGCTCGACAGTACTAAAGCAGTGCGAGACGAAAAGTATCAAGCATTGCTGGAAACCATGGTGTACCAAACCAGAGATCTGGAGCAACTGACCAATAGAACAGAGTTTACCTTGTTTGCCCCAAACAATGAGGCATTTAAAAGAGTTCCGATTCGGGTTTTCGATTACCTGATGAAGCCTGAAAATCTAAAGCAGCTAGAGGAAATGATAACCTACCATGTGGTAGACAAACAACTTTCAGGCAAAGATATCAGGAAGCTGGTGAAAAAAGGCGGAGGATCTTACACCTTCAAAACCGTTGGCGGGGTAAAACTCCATGCAAGTCTTGGCGAAGGCGATCTGATCCTGTTATTTGACGAGAATCAACAAAAAGTAATAAAAATCACAGCCGAAGACTGGAAGTCAGACAAAGGTCACATTCACGTGATAGACCAGGTGCTAATACCGTTTCGGTTTTTATATTGAGGCAAAATTACTAGGCCAACACCTGGTGAAGCCATTGTTGTTTGACCTCTAGTTCCTCTTTTTCTTCTACAAAGTCAGGGTCTGGAATGCAGCAATCTACCGGGCAAACTGCTGCACATTGCGGCTCTTCGTGAAAGCCAACACACTCGGTGCATTTGTTTGAAACAATGTAGTAAAACTCATCGGATACTGGTGCCTGCTTGGACGCACCGTCTATTTGCGAACCGTCTTCCAATTCTACACTTGTCAATTTAGTTCCACCTCCCCAGGTCCATTCTGCGCCGCCTTCGTAGATGGCAGTGTTGGGACATTCTGGTTCGCATGCACCACAGTTGATGCATTCGTCGGTGATCATAATCGCCATATTTCAGTTGTTAGTTATTTGGGTAACAAAGGTAAGGCACTATTGTTTGAAAGCAAAAGCGTTTGCAGAGCCTTTGCCCCAAGTATTTGGTCGTATTTACTTTTGCCCGAGGAATTTTTTAGCTTCTTTTTTATGTTTTTCTATGGAGCTTTCAGCGGCTTTTTTGTAGTAAAAACGAGCTCTTTCCATGTTGTTTTCCGCTTTGTAAATCCGGCCTAAACCCACATAACAGGCAGAAGAAAATGCTTCCTCTGACTTTCTGGATGGCTTAGCCAATTGGAGCGATTTCAGGTAAAACCCTTTCGCAAGTTCATTTTTTTTATAATGTTTTTCGTGCAAAATACCATGAAAAGCCATAGCAGGTGCAAAGAGAAATGTTGAATTTTGGGTAAGTAGCTCAGCAATCAAATCTTCGGCTTCTTCATATTTTTGACCTTCGAGTAAAGCTTCAGTTCTTAAAAGTTTATACACCTTGTTGTCAGGATAAGCATCCGACAATCGTTTTGAAATCCGCAAAGCTTCTTTAATGTTGTCTTCATAACGGAGATTGATATAAGTGAGAAAAGTAAGTGCCTCGGCTTTACAAAACACCGATCGGTTTGACGCCACTTCCATTTCTGCAAGTCCTTGCTTTTTGTTTCCCGATTCGAAGAAAAATGCAAAGGATTTGTAAATGGGGTGCGCTTCCGGATAAAATTCCCTGTAGTAATGAAAAAGGCCTGTTGAAAAATAAAATTCAGGATATTTCTCTTTCAGTTCCATGCCTTTTTTGAGTTGCACATAGGCTTTTCTGGCATCGTTCACCGCTTTGATATATTCGCCTGTTTCTGCATGCAAACGGGCTAGCATCAGGTAGGCCAACATGTTGAAAAAGATAGCCTCGGGGTTCCTATCGTTTTTTTTGAGCAAATCCTCAGACAGTGATGCTGTTCTGAAAAGTAACAAGCGGTATGCCTCAAGTTCCTTGGTCGAATTTTGAACAGGCATGTAACGCCAGTATCTCAATACCCCCGAAAACAGGGTAAATGAAGGGTGATTTTCATATTTTTTTCTGATGGAAAATGCTGTTTGTTCTGCCTTGTCGAATTTGCCATTATACAATAATTGCACAGCTTTTGCCATGGTGTCGAGCGAGGGCTTGTCGTCAATTAAGCGACGTGATGGTTGGGGTTGCCCTAAAACAAGGATGGCAAGTACGAAAGAGAAGTTAAAACTGAAAATAGCCTTTAGACTCATGTTGAAACAATACTTGTAGCAATATTGAAAATCGAATCCTATAAATCCAAACTTAAAGATGAAAGAGTGGCAAAAACTGTGCTGAGGGAGGGGTTAGAATGACGCATTGAAATGCGATTATAATCGAAAATTATATGCACTTTGCTTCGGTACAAAGTAACTGCCAACACAAAAACACTGGAACTAATTGGATGATGGGCAAGCAAATCAGCTATTTCTTTTTACTTCTTGGATTATATGTGCAAGGCCAGCCCATAAAGATTTACCTAAGCCCAAAAGGAAATGACAGTGCAAATGGTTCGCAAGACTCTCCAATCCGTTCCATGGAAAGACTACATCAACTTTTGATTACAAAAAGTCAAGTCACTGCAAGCGAAATTCATGTGCACTTTCAAGCCGGTATTTATCCTTTGAAAAAAACCTTTGTGCTTCAATCAACCATGTTTCAGGGCAAAAAAATATATTTCAAAGGTTTGGGCAAAGGTGAAGTGGTATGGTCGGGTGGACAACCTATTTCTGGCTGGCAAAAAGAGAACAAAGGCATTTGGAGTGCAGCCCTTGATGGGCAATATTTCGAGCAGATTTATGTAGATGGTGAGCGGGCCGAACGAGCCAGAACGCCAAATTCAAATAGAAAACGGCCGGTTTATTTTCTTGAAAAAGTAAATTTTACTAGTTCTGAAGGATCTGGAATACAAGAAGTTGAGTTTCAATCTTTGTATAAAATGCCAAAATTGAGGAATGGTGAAACCTGTGAAGTGGTCGTATTGAAAGATTGGGCTTCCTTCAGAAAACAGGTGAAAGAAACACATCCGAGAAAGGGCAGGGTAATTCTTAATCCTCCCTTTCCTCATTTCTCAAAGGAAGACAATGCACACAACACCATAACAACTCCAGATAGGGTTCCGGCATATAGTTTTTTCCTGGAAGGCGCTTTCAATATGTTGGACAACGATAATGAATGGGCAATTGACAAAGATAGGTTGTATTTCAAACCTCAAAAAAGCCTGAATTTGAATGAAGCTACAGTTTTTGCCCCAAGTTTAGATACCTTGGTTTACCTGGAAGGAAGTAGAAAAACTGCCTTGTCAAATGTAAATTTCGCAGGAATCACGTTTTCTCACACTAGCTACAAACTGCCTGCAACAGGCTACGATGGCAATCAGGCAGCTACATTTTACAATCCTACGGAAAAAGCGGAAGAGCCTGGATGGCTAAGTTCCGCTGTTGTTGCAAAATTTTCCGTTGATTGTCAATTTTTTAAATGCCATTTCAAAAACCTTGGAACTAACGGTCTCCGCATCACCAAAGGGTGCAGACGAATTCTGGTCGATTCTTGCCTTTTTCAAGATATTGGCGGCAATGGCATTGTGGCTGGCAATAATCACGATCCGAAAGCAGACACAGCTTTACTCGTGAGGCAGGTTATAATCAATCAAAGCACCATTACTACTGTCGGGCAACATTTCACCTCCGGGGTGGGCATCTGGCTTGGTTTTGCAGCCGATTGTGCAATTCTGAACAATGAAATTTTTGATTTACCCTATACAGGTATTTCAGTCGGCTGGCAGTGGAATCCAGAGCCAACATCGTCCAAAAACAATAAAATCAACTTTAACCATGTGCATCATGTGATGCAGGAATTGGGCGATGGGGGAGGAATTTATGCACTAGGTTTTCAACCCGGTTCAGAGATCATTGGAAACACTATTCATGATGTACACCGAAGCAAACACCACCAAGGTTCGCCAAACAACGGTCTTTACTTCGATGAAGGGTCGAAAGGATACTATGCCAGCAAAAATCTGATTTACAACATAGCTCATGCACCTGTTCGTGGTCATAAAACTGCAGGAGTTACACTTGAAGATAATGAACTCGTTTTTGATAAGTTGCCTCCTGTATTTCACACTCCTCCCTACGACCGTGCCGTGTTGATTTATGAAAATGGTGAGTACTTTTGGGACAAACCAGAGAATCTGCCTGGGTACCAATACCCAAATCGGGTTTATGCCTTTACTTTGAAAAATAATAGGATGAGAAAAGCCAAAAACCAGAAACCAAAATTAGATCAATAACATGAGGATAGTGTTTGCCAGAGGATGAAGGAATTGAAGCAAGTGATGCGGGTTGTTGTATGGTTGGTTTTGTTTGGCGTGTGCAAACCAAGCTTGGCTCAGAAAAATGCTGTGTTGAATATTTCGGCCAGCTTGCTAGATTCAGTCACTTTGAAAGTCCAGCAGCAAGCCTGGGCTGCAGAGCGGTTTGAGAAAATTAAAAAGCTAGCCGATTCGATATCAAATGACCCATTTCGCATGCAGTTGCCTAAAAGAGGTGGAAACTGGGAACATTTCTATGTTGATCCTGAGGAAGGCAAACCATTGGTTCCAGGCAAATACCTGGGCAACTGGAAATGGGAACACCACAACCAAGCGGGCACAAAAGTTTTCAAAAGCGACTCAAGCAAAATCCAGTTCGACTACGATGGTGTCCTGATTTTAACCCAAGTTCATAAGCTTTGGTCCAACAGGTTATTTGCATTAGCACTTGCATTTAAAGTGACCGGCAATAAAAAATACTTAAGCAAGGGCATTGACATTGTGAAGGCCTACAATGAAATTTATACATCAATCCCAATTCACAACAAAGAAAATCAAGCTGACTTTTCATACCGAACAGGGGTGGGCAGGGTTTCTGCCCAAGCATTAAGCGAATCTGTTTGGCTCACCGAAATGCTGCAGGGTCTGGCATTGCTTTGGTCAGAATTTCCTGAGACTTTGAAAGAAGAAACCAAAAATCAATTGCTATTACCTGCTGTTGACATCATTATGCGGTCGCCAGATTTAGGCATCCACAACATCAGTTGCTGGTACTTGGCAGCAGTTGGTATGACGGGCTATTTGCTGAACCAGGATGCTTTGGTACAATGGTCGCTTACCCGGAAAGGTACAGGGTTGGAAAGTCAGTTGGACAAAGGCTTCACCGCATTGGGTCATTGGTTTGAGCGTTCGCCTTCTTATCATTTTTATGCCCTTAAACCTTTGTTGCTGTTGGCCGAAACTGCTAAAAACCATGGCAAACCCAATTATGTATTTCAATTGAAAAAGGCCTTCGATGCTCCCATAGCTTTGGCTATGCCCGACATGCAATTACCCAGATTTAATGATAGCCGGGAAACGTATCTGCCTTCATTTTCAGCATTTTATGAATATGGATTTTACACATTCGGAGTGACTGAATATCAGAAAATTGTGGATGTTTCCCGCCAATATCCAAGCCTTGTGGAAAAAGGAGAACAACAAAATCACGAATACAATGCTTTCGATTATTCGTTGCTGTATGGTAAAAAGAAATTAAGTGGAGACACCTATTGGCAACCTAAGTCAAAGCATTTTGAAACAGACGGTGTAGACATTCTCAGCATTGCAAGAGGCAACAAACAAGTGTGGATGGCTACCAAATACGACGCCCACCCAGACCTTGGCTGGCATGCACATCCAGATGCGCTTTCCTTTGTGTTATTTGGAAAAAATACCATCATTTCACCAGATCCGGGTCATGCGCCTTACAGTTCGCCTTTGCAAGATGGTTGGTATAAAACCACACTAGCGCACAATGCCTTGGTAGTCAATCAAAAAAATCAGGCTTTAGCACCTGCTCAGACGCTTGGTTTTGGCATTTCGAGAGGTCGGCCATACAGCATAGCTAGAACCCAGAATGCTTATCCGGGCGTATCACATACCCGGTATTTTTGTTTGTTCGATACCAGCACGATTGTCATTTTAGACGATATTGAAAGCGAAACAAATCAACTTTATGAAGTAGCTTATCACCAGCGGGGCGAATGGGAACTTCGGCCTTCGGTGCCCATTTGCGACGAAAAGGAAAGGGTGGATTATGATTACCTCACAAACATCAGGCAAACGGATAAGCAAACCCAAACCACTTTCTCTACCAAACTTCCGAATACGGGTGAAGAGATTTTGGTGCAATTGGCGGCATCTTCACCTGTCAATGTGTTTACAGCTACAGCTCCTGGATTGGATTTTGAGCCAACTCCGATGGCCATAGCCCGCTATTCTGGAAAAAGTCTGGTGCTGGTTTGGATCATCAACCTGGACAACAAACCCAAGTTTATTAAGTCAAAAATAGGCAAAAACGGCGTGTTGCTTACCCGGGGAAGAGAAAAAGCCTGGCTCAGGATTAAGTAACCGAACCAGGCTTGTGTTTAAAGGCAATGAATGCTATTGACATGGTCAGCCCAATTAGCTCATCCAGTTGGTGCGAGCTTCAGGATTCCATTTTATAGAGGTCTTTTTCAATTGCGTCCAGAATTCAATGGAGCTTTTGCCAGTAATGTCATTCACACCGAATTTGCTTTCATTCCAACCTCCAAAAGAGAATGGTTCACGAGGTACAGGAACGCCAATGTTTACACCAATCATACCCGCACTGGCTTTTTCCATCACTTGACGGGCTACACCGCCGCTTTGGGTGAACACAGAAGCTGCATTGCCATAATTTGAATTGTTTTCGATGCTGAGGGCTTCGTCCAGGTCACTGGCTCTGATAATGGCCAACACAGGTCCGAAAACCTCTTCTTTGGCAATAGCCATGTCTGGTTTTACAAAATCTAGCACAGTTGGGCCCACATAATAGCCGCCTTCAAAACCATCAACTTTCCAGTTTCTACCATCTACAAGTACCTTGGCTCCTTGCGCTTCGGCTTCATTGATATAGCGTTCGATGCGTTCTCTGGCTTCTTTGGTGATTACTGATCCCAGATTTTTGCCAGGCACAACTTTTTTAGCTTCTTCTACGATTTTAGAAACAATGTGGTCAATGGAGCCAATACCAACCATGGCTGAAGCTGCCATACAACGTTGTCCGGCGCAACCTGCCATCGAGGCCGTTACATTGCTGGCAGTCATATCAGGATGTGCATCAGGCATTACCAACAAGTGATTTTTAGCTCCACCTAAGGCAGTGCATCGCTTCAGATTTGAAGTTGCCCTTTTGTACACAATTTTGGCCACTTTGGTTGAACCAACAAAAGAAACTGCCTGAATATCAGGATGATCGCAAATGGCTTCTACAATTTCCCGATCGCCGTTCACGATGTTAAATACACCATCTGGCAAACCGGCTTCTTTCAACAATTCAGCAATTCGAATGGCAGAAAGCGGTACCAATTCTGAAGGTTTAAGAATCATACAATTTCCCAAAGCAATGGCATTAGGCAAGGTCCAATGAGGCACCATATTGGGAAAATTGAAAGGCGCAATAGAAGCTACCACGCCAAGTGGTTTATGTTCAATTCTGCATTCAACGCCACGGCTCACTTCCAATACCTCTCCTTGCACAAGCTGGGGCAATGAACAAGCAAACTCGGTGAGTTCAATACTTTTTTCAACTTCGGCTCGTGCTTCATCGTGTGTTTTGCCATTTTCGATGTGTACCAATTCAGTAAGTTCTGCCATGTGTTTTTCCAATAGATTTCTATATCTGAAAAACACCTGAACCCGTTCTTTGATGGTAAGGCCAGACCATGCAGGAAATGCTGCTTGAGCTGCTTTTACAGCCGCATCGAGGTCTGCCATGGAAGATAAAGGAAGCGTTGAAATTACTTCGCCAGTTAGCGGGCTAAAAACATCCATTGTGCGTTGACCATTTCGTTCGAACTGGCCGGCAATGAAGTTTTTAACTGGTGGATATTGAGTGGAGGTAAACATGATGTGAAATTCAAATTTGGTGAAAACAGATTAGAGATAAATGAAGCCGTGAGAACCAACTATTCGCCGATATCTTCATTCCAAAGATCGGGTTTTTCTGCAATAAAATGATTCATTAGGTCAATGCATTCCTGGTTGCGCAGGTCTGTCACTTCTACTCCGTGCGCCTGCATAAATTCAGGACCTCCAGGAAAAGTTACCGATTCGCCTACAATCACTTTTTTGATGCCAAACTGAACCACTGCGCCAGAGCACAAATAGCATGGCATAAGTGTAGAATAGAGCACGGTGTTTTTATAATTGCCGATTCTGCCTGCGTTTCGCAAGCAGTCGATTTCAGCATGAGCCATGGGGTCGCCTTGCTGTACCCGCTGGTTGTGGCCTCTGCCAATAATTTGCCCATCTTTTACCAAAACTGAACCGATGGGAATGCCCCCTGCGGCAAGTCCTTTTTTTGCCTCATCGATGGCAGCCTGCATGAATTGATCCATAATTTTGATTCTATTGAAACAGTAAAGGTAGTTTTTTGCAGAAAATCACACGCATTTCTACCTTAGCGAAGGAGATTAATTGTTCCTGCTTTCTTCACTTTTTTGCCGCTTTCATCCTCGCCTTTTAAGTTCCATGCATAGATGCCTCCGGGACAAGCTTGTCCTTGAAAAGTGCCATCCCAGCCTTCATATTTGTTTTCTGACCGGAATACTTCTTGCCCCCATCTGTTGAAAACAACCAATTCAAAAGATTTAAAGTGGTGAATAAATCCTTTAAACTGATCATTCAACAAATCGTTGTTAGGAGAAAATGCTTGTGGAAAGTCTGCCCGATGAGGTTGTAAAATCTCAACTTCGTTTGAAAAACTGGTGTCTATCAGTGGGAAATCTATGGCAATAGATGCCAGTCTTACCCTGAGCCTTTGGTAAAGTGTGTCTCTCTCAGGCTGACTTAAAGCCAATCCTTGACCTGCATTTTCTTCCCGGTAAGGCGCAGCGTTGGGCGTCAGATATTGAAGAAAATAATTTCGAACACCATTGGCCCAGCCCTGCATCGGAGTCCATGAAAAAACTTTTAATAATGGTCTGTTATCATTTACCTCTACCTGCAAAAAAACTGGGCAAATCGGATTTGAAACGGCTGATTCATTGCCGCAAACGTCGGTATACATGATTTTGTAGCAGTGAACTCCTTCATTTGGTTTTGATAGCGAATCGGTCAAAATGGTTGCCGTGGTGTTGGCCAAAAGGCTGTAGTTCTGATTTTTAAATGCTTTTGAAATGGTGTAAGTAGCTGGTGAGTATCCAATGGGACGTTGCCAGGAAAGTTGGATTACATTTTTCTCAACAGAGGCTGTAGCGAAAATCACAGCGGTGGGTTGCTCCGTAGAAGTTGCAAATGCACAAACTGTGTCAGAAACCGTAGAAACCTGTACGAGTGGACTTTCGATTTGCGTATTTACATAAGTACCCACCAGTCGGTAGCAGTAAGCAAACCCACATCTCAGGCCTGCTTCATCTGTAAAAGTGGAATCAGAAACATCCATGTTGCCCAAAAATACATTGTCTCTGAAAAGCCTGATCGATTGCAATGAATCGCTTCTGTGACGTGGCCATGTGAGTTGAATTCTTTGGTTTCCGCCAACAGCAGTCAATGGCATATCGCAAACAACTGTAGACCAAGTGGTGTCTCCGCAACCGGAAATCAAGGCTATCTTGTAGCAAAACCCATTTCTTTTTGTTTGCAGTATGCCCCAGCTTATTTGGGTGTCATCATCTTCTTCTCGGGTGTCACGCAAACGAAACTGATCACCCGATTTACGCTCATACAGAGCGTATTTAATATCTGCATAGGCTTTCATTCTCACGCCGGCTGTGTAGTTTCCATTGCTTTCTTCCACCACTATTTGTGCAATATCGGGCACAGGATAACGCTTGTACAAAGTCATATTGCGCTGCACTGGCGTTTGGTTGCAAGTAGAAGGCACTAATCCTTTTACTGATACATTGAAAGTGGCACTATTGGTTGAAATATTATATGGCTTCCGAATGAGGGTGTCACCACGGTCGATGATGTCAATTTCGCCATTACCATAGTCGATCTGAAACCTGGAAAACTGTGTATCTGAAAGCGAAATCAGCAGTGTGTCAAAACATGTGCTTAACGCAAATGACGGTAGTGTGTTGATGTCGAACACCCTCACTGTACGTTGTTGCCTTCGGGTACCTCCTCTGAATTGCTCAATAATATATGTGCCGGGGGTTTCGTACACAACCGAGGTATCTCGAATATTATTAGGAATGATGTTGTAATCGCTGGCGGGAGCACCGGGTCGCCACCTGAAGTTGTAGCTGATAATGGCATTTCCAACTGCACAACTATTTACCCTAACTCTGAATGGCGCACACCCTACAGAATCGCCGATAAATGTAAAGCAGGCATCGTCCTGGGCGGATAAATGATTCGCCAAAAAAAGCATGCAAGCCATGCACAAAAGATTAAGCAACTTTTTGTGTTTACTGGCAGCACTTACTTTTTCAAATTTGAAAAACTTCAAGTTGAATGTCTAAGAGGTTGATGGAAATAAAAACGCCCTTGTTTGGTGTAAATCTACATACTGAATCCTGTCATCGTTCAGAAATGGTACAACTTTTCTGTAAGCAGTTATCTTAGCTTCCAACTCAGGCGAAGTGGTTTCCGGCCTGCGAAACTCCATGGCTTGCACGGCACACAGCCATTCTACCGCAATTACATTTTCAACATTTTCTACCACTTTCTGAAGTTTCAACATGGCATTTGCGCCCATACTTACATGATCTTCCTGGCCGTTGCTACTCACGATGCTGTCTACACTGGCTGGAGTGCACCATTGTTTGTTTTGGCTAACGAGCGATGCTGCCAGGTATTGCGGAATCATTAATCCTGAATTCAGGCCTGGGTTTGCTACTAAAAACTCAGGTAGTCCACGCAAGCCACTCACCAATTGAAATATTCTTCGTTCAGAAATGTTGGCCAACTCAGCTATTGCAATAGCCATAAAGTCGCCTATAAATGCCAGACATTGTCCATGAAAGTTACCTCCGGAAAGTATTAATTCCTCGTCAGGAAACACCAAAGGGTTGTCTGTGGCGGCATTTAATTCATTTTCCAACACTTGCCCGGCATATTCCAGTGTGTCCCAGATTGGGCCGGCTACTTGCGGCATACAACGAAATGAATATGGATCCTGAACTTGATGTTTTGGAGTTTTTGCTGCCGGGCTGTTTTGAAGTAATTCCCATAAGGTGTTGGCTACAAGTTGCTGCCCTTTGTGATGCCTCACTTCGTGTAAAACTGCCATAAATGGTGTGGCACTTGCCTGAAATGCATCTACAGAAACTGCAGTTGTTTCCAATGAAACCTGAAAAATATGTTTCGCTTTTTGTAACGCTATGAGCCCAAGAGCTAACATAAATTGTGTGCCATTAAGCAAAGCCAGGCCTTCTTTGGCTTGGAGAGAAAGGGGTTCCATCCCTGCATTTTTCAAGGCTGAAGAGGCTGGTTCTATTCTGCCTTGATTCCAAACCTGTCCTTCGCCAATAATGGGCAAGCAAAGATGCGCCAAAGGGACTAAATCTCCCGATGCCCCAAGTGAGCCTTGTTCATAGACCACAGGAAATATGTCCAGATTATAAAAATCAATAAGCCGCTGAACAACAGCTAATCTGATGCCTGAGTATCCTAGTGCCAGCGCCTGAATTTTTGTAATTAGCATGAGCTTTACCACTTCAATGGATACTGGTTCTCCCATGCCGCAAGCATGCGACATGACTAGGTTTCGCTGCAAAGTTTCGAGATCATGGTGCGAAATACGTTGCTTGCAAAGTGAGCCAAACCCTGTGTTTACACCATAGATTGGGGTGTCGGCATTTGACATTTGCTTTTCCAGGCAAGTTCTGGATCGAACTATCTTTTCTTTGGCATCTTCGCTTAATCCAAGCTTTTGACCAGACTTAAGTAAATCGTTTAGTTTTCCGATTGATAAAAATTCACCATTAATTTGATGTTTCATAAGGGGCTGATTGGTGCAGTTGGGCGAAAAGTAAAAAAGTTGGTCGAATGCGTGCGAAATCCCGACCATAATTTCTCAGAAAGGTATTGAATGGAGTATTACAACATTGGCAATAAAGCCGAAAAAGTGAATCTGGAAACGGCAGTATTTCAAGGAGTTGCTGCGGGAAATAACCTATATATGCCTACAGAAATACCCAAGCTGCCTTCTGGTTTTTTGGATGAGCTTCCCAAATTGAATTTTCCGGAAATTGCATTTGAGGTGGCCCAATGTTGGCTTTCGGACGATATTGGCAAAAAAGAATTGAAAGCCATCTGCAAAGATGCATTTTCGTTCCCGATTCCGCTTGCAAAACTAGCTCCGCATTTATATACCCAAGAGCTGTTTCATGGGCCAAGCATGGCGTTTAAAGATGTGGGGGCTAGATTTATGAGCCGCATTATGCAACATTTGCTCAAGGGGAAAGATCGGAAAACCCAAATATTGGTGGCTACTTCAGGTGATACTGGCTGTGCTGTTGCACTTGGTTTTTTGGGTATGCCCGGCATTGATGTTACGATTTTATACCCCAAAGACAAAATAACCCCGCTTCAGCAGAAACAGCTGACCACAGTTGGTGGCAATGTGAAAGCATTTGCAGTTGAAGGGACTTTCGATGATTGTCAGGATTTGGTGAAACAAGCTTTTCTGGACGAAAATCTGGCAAAAAAACATGGACTTACATCGGCCAATTCAATTAATATATTACGGTTACTTCCTCAGAGCTTCTACTATTTTCTCATATTTCAACAGTTGGCTCACCTTAAACGCCCAATTGTCGTTTCTGTACCTAGTGGTAATTTTGGAAATATTTGTGCGGGTCTTTTGGCCAAAAAAATGGGTTTACCCATTTATAAATTTGTGGCTTCCACCAATGAAAACCGGGCATTTTCTATGTTTATGAAAACCGGAAATTACAGGCCGTTGCCTACCATGCGCACCATAAGCAATGCTATGGATGTGGGCAATCCAAGCAATTTTACCAGGGTTAATGAATTGATGGAAGGAAATCTTCAAAATTTTGAACGAATGATAGAAAGCCATGCTTTCACCGATGCTGAAACCTTGGTTGGCTTGAATGAGCTTTTAGATAACTACATGTACATTTCTGAGCCTCATGGTGCTATTGGTTACTTAGGTCTCAAAAAAGCGCTGGCTGGTATGGAAGATTTTATGGTTGGTGTGTTTTTAGGCACCGCCCACCCAGTAAAATTCCTTGAAGTGTTGCCAGAAAACATCAGAAGTAAAGTTGCAATTCCCAGAGCTGCTGCAGAATTGCTCAAGATTAAGAGCAAGCAAATGACCATTGATGCCAGTTTGAAAGCACTGGGTAAGGTGCTTTAAACCCCAGATTGAATAGGTTAGCTTTTGAGAGCTTGCTATGTCTAATACGGTTAGTGGGTTTGTGATTTCTATGACGCTGAGTATTGAGCCTGGCGAACCTGGCTCAAACAATTTTGACCCTGCAGAAACCAATAAGTTTACCTTGTTTCTGCTTGACGATCGCCCATCGGCATTTTGCTGAAAATTACTGACTTTGGATTTGAGCTTTACCGACAACTATTAACTGTTTAACCTCAAAAACTATTTGTTAGTCTATTTGATCCTTAGGATGAAGATAAATTATTTAAATATTGGAGATCGAATTCGATTAAAAAAATACCCAAACGAGTAAGTTTTAATAAGATGGCAAAAGGAGTTATTCTGATAGATGATGATTTATTGCAGGAAAAAATATTTGAGCATTGCGTTCATTTGAGTAGTGATATCTGGCAGTTTCACTATTTCAAAGACGATAATGGTTTACTGGAATTTGTTGGGAAACTGGGTCCGTATTTTAAAAAGCTCATTATTTTTTGTGACTACCACTTGGGAGTCACCAATGGAATCGTGTTATTAGAAAAGATACTCAAGCTAACCGTTTTGTCTCAAAAGGGAGTTAGGCTATATCTAATTTCTTCAGAATTCAACAAAGAGCAGATCGCCTTTGCTGAAGCAAACGGGATTTTTCTTTTGCAGAAACCGATCCAAAAGGATGACATCAGGCAAATTTTAGATGAAAACTAACTTTCTGTTATTGGCTTTACTTTCAAGGTATTGCCTTCCAGGCCGTTCACCCGTACTTTAGTATCTTTTGCAATCCAATCGTTGTGGGTACTTGCATCGTAGAGTTCACCTTCAATTTCAACCTTGCCAATGGGCCTGAGGTTGGTGTGTGCTATGCCCGTTTTGCCTATTAATGATTGCCATGTGTAAGTGGCAGAAGAAAAACCGTCTGTGGCTTGCATGCTGGTAGAAAGTTCTACCCGCTTGAAAAAACGTGTTTCGGGCATGTAGTATCCCAGTGCAACAATTAAAATCAGTGTCCCAAACAAACCAATGGCCACAGCCGTAAGTGAACCCATGAATGCATTGTTATCAACAGGGTCGAAATTGAACCATTGGTTGGGTAGCATGATGAGAAACAGCGCTCCAAAAATGCAGACCAAACCCGCTATGCCTGCAATGCCAAAGCCTGGAATGACCAATATTTCGACCAAGAGTAGCCCTATGCCTGCCAATAGCAGGATTAATTCCCAATTTTCGGCAAGGCCGTTGAGGTAATATGGAGTCAGGTATAGAACGCCCGCAATCACAGAAACCGCAAGTGGAAAGCCAATACCAGGGCTTTGGAGCTCATAGTATAAGCCGCCAATGATGAGCAAGATGAGTATTCCGCTGATGGCAGGCCGCATAAAAAAGCCAATGATTCGCTCAATGAAAGGCAAGTCGAAATATTCAATTTTGGCATTTTTGAGCTTGTTTACTTCTAAAATACTTTCAATATTATTCATTTGTCCATCGGCAAATCCAAATTTCATGGCTTCTATAAAAGTGAGGGTAAGTACTTGTTGCTGGCTGCTGTCTTTGGGGTTGGTGATGCCAACCATTTGCTGGGCAATTTCGGGATCACGTCCACGTGCCTCGGCAGTAGACCTGATTACACCTCGCATGTAGCTTTGGTATTTTTCCGAAGCTTTGTTCCCACCACCTTCTACTACCGTGGCTGCACCAATAGAAGAACCGGGCGACATGTAAATTTTTTCGCAAGCGATGGAAATGAGCGCACCTGCCGACGCTGCATTTTTGTTAATGAATGCGTAAGAGGGACTTTTGTAGGCCAAAATGTCTTGTCTGATTTTGTCAGCATCTGCCACAGTGCCTCCAAACGTGTTGATCTCAATCACCAAAGCATCAGCTTTTATTGCTTTGGCTTTGGCTATGAGCAAGGAAATATACCTCGCTGTTGACGGGTTGATGTCAGAATCTATTTTGCCCACCAGTACTTTTTCTGCCAGGGCGCAATATGAAACTAAGAAGAAGATGAGGACACAGATTCCGAAATTTTTAAACATGGGTTTGTTGTTTGAACTACAAAGATACCGAATGATCGAAGTCAACTGAGAAAGTGTTGCCTAAACTAGACATGATCCAACCAGCATTGTTTTTTGCGCAGGTTTCTTCAATTAACTCAACTGCTTTTTCAATGTTTTTATCGTCCAGATGGCTGAAGGGTTCATCCATCAGAAGCATACTAAATGGTTGGCTGAGTGCCCGAATGATGGCAATTCTTTGACGCTCTCCGTAAGAAAGTAAAACGGATCGTTTTTTTAATACTTGATTTACCCCTAAAAATTCCGCCATTTCCAGGGCTTTTTCCAAAAGTTCATTATTTTCGTTTAGGTCGGTTTTAATTTTCAGGTTGTCGTAAGCTGTGAAATTTCCAAACAGTCGCAGGTCTTGAAAAATGATGGAAAAATATTTTTGCCGAACAGTACTCCAATCCTCTCTCGAAAGCGATTTTAGCTCCATGTTGTCAACCGTGATGGAGCCTGTATAATCATTTCTTAAGCCGTAGAGAATGTGAATCAATGTGCTTTTTCCTTTACCACTTTCTGCATGCACAATGTATTTCTCTTTTGAGTTGAATGTTACTTGGCAGTTCCAGACTTGAGATGCTTCTGAAATCTGATTTACAAGTGGTTCTGGAACAATATGTTGCAGGGTAATCATAGATTGATGTCTGGGTATTTTGAAAACAGTGAGCTTTTCTGACTGGCTTCTAAAAGTGTTTTTAAGGCGTTTTCTTCTGGTTTGTTTGTTTTCACTACCAGTTTTAGCTTCATCTCTCCGTTTTTCTCTGGCCGGGCTGAGATAAATAAATCAGAGAGGCTTGCTCCGACCTGCATGCCATTGTGCATTTTATCTAGTTTTGCTTGAAAGTTGATCGGTTCAAATGTCCAATCGCTTGGGAATGGCGCATCTGAAAAACCTTTAGCACCGGACTTATCCTGCCATTTTGTTTCGCCCAGAGTTACTACAACTTCACGGTCTGTTTTTTCAATCAACGTGTTGGCAAACCATTGGCTTTCGTACCGATTTTGGTCAATTTTTTTCATGGAGCCATTGTCTGTGAAGCCTTTCATCATTTTCTGAAAACTGTTCTCGTCCTTCAATCCGACACGAAATCTCAAACTTCCAAAGGGCGTAAATCCTGTTTGCGTGGCTTCTACTAAACTTATGGAATAGCTGCCACTTACCATGTTTTTCATCAGTTCAGCATCGAAACCCATCAAAGCAGCATTGATTCTAAACTCTGTGAGTTTGCCCATTTTGTCGAGTTGCTTCCACAAGTTTTCTACACTGATTTGAAAGTGAATTTGTGCAATAGTACCTGGTTCTGTGGCTGCCTCTACTTTTGCTTTACTCATCGGGTCTTGAAAAATGGAAGAAAGCAGCGGACCAGTATCTTCATCAGCTTTGAGCAGGCCAATGGTTTCTATAGAGCCTTTTTTAAAGGAAGTGTAGGTGGTCAATTCCATTTTGTTACTTACCTGAGCCAGGTTGCCTAAAAGGGGCAGTTTGGTAAGATTTGTCCATGTAGCCAATTCGAACGATTGGTTGAACAAGGATGAAAAAGGTAAATCTTCTTGGGCTTTCGCCACGGCAACTTTTGCCAACATGTAGCTTGGCGTTGTGCCTGCCCCTAAATCTATACCTGCAAAGGCCATATCGTTGTTGAACATGCACCTGAATGTCGAACTTTCAAATGTGGAAAATGGCGAACCTTCTATGGTTTGACCTTTAAATTCGGATTCCAAAAATTGCTTAAAATCATTTCTATTGCTGAGCGGAATAAAAACTGCTTGCGTGCTTAATCCTGTTACTGTGTCAGGAAACAATGCCAAACAAACCCGCCCATTTACATCTACACCTGAGTCCATCGCTTTTGATGCCATGCTCCAAAGCGAGTCGCCCGACGTGCCACCACCCAACAAAGTTGAAAAGTCTACGAGGTTGCTGCCTGTGTTTTTTAAATCCAGGGCTACCACTACACTTGCATTGGCAGGTAAAAATTCTTCTGTTTTTGTACGCTGGCACGAACCAAGAAAAACTGCTAAACAAACAATGAACAGTAGAAAATGAAACCTCATGCAGAAAGTGTATTTTGGTTAATTGATGCTCAAATAAAACAATAATAAAGAGTAAAATACACTACACGTAAAGATTTTACATCAATGGCAATGATACTGGGTTTAGCTGCCAGCCTTTAGATTGAATTTTCTCCAGCCGCTTAACAGGCCAAAAGCTGCAGGCCAAAACTTTTTAAGGGTTAAACCCAAGGTGATGGAGATCAGGATTACAGGGGCAGGTAAGGCCAAAAAAATGACCAGTCTGGTTACGTCGTCTTTGCCAAAATGCGAAAACAGCCAATCTGTGATGAAATAAACCGCTGGAACATGGGCACCATAAATAAAGAAATTTGTAGTGCTCAATTGGTCGAAGAAGTGAGGCTCTCTACTTGAAATCCATTTATCATATACCACCCAGACCGCCACCAGCAGCAAAGGTTGCATCATTTTGAAAGTAAAATAACCCACTTCAACTGCCCATGCCGGATTCGAAAACGCAAAAAATGTATGCAGGACGGGGATTGAAAATGCCAGGATCAGAAAATAATTGGAGTAAAAGATTTTGGGCAATTGAAACGTGTCGATGTTTTTCTTTCTCAGGAAAATGCCCAATCCAAAATACAGCAAACCATCGCCCCCAACCAACATCAAATCGCTTGAAACAAGCCACAAGAGGCCAGCCACAATAAAATACACAAGTGGCTTTCGTTCAATTGCCCAGGTAAGCGCAGGATAAATGACAGAGTAAATGAATAAACTTCGCAGAAACCAAAGTTGAAAACTCACGGGTGTGATGGTCCAGGCTTCAAGCCATTCCCAAATCGTGAAATCATGCAAGTTTTTGTCGTCAAAAGGCCTCAGATTGGACGAATCTACAAATTGACTTAAGGTGTTGCTCGATTCCCATACATAAGTAAAAAGCAGGCCAATGGCACCCCATGCAAAATAAGGGCCAAGCAGCATTTTAGCTCTTTTTCCCACCATTTTTCCATAAGTAAGCTTGCCTTCTCGTTCAGCCATAAGGTAGCCCGATATGGTAAAAAACAAGGGAATGGCGAATCTGAAAAAGCCGTTGCAGAGCAAAAGCTGAATTGCAGCGTTGAGATTTATGTTGTCAAAGAGGTTGTAACCTGGCCATAAATACCTGTTGTCCAGGTTGAAGGAGTGAACCCAAACAACAGTTAAGGTGCAAAAGAAAGCCAACCGCCGCATTTTGAGGCTTAAATTCAAATCCATAGCCAGTGTGTAATTAAAGCAAAAGAGCCTAAATTTTCAAAGTCTGTTGATGTTTTCAGGGTGAGAAGTGAAATATGTCAGGTGAGGTGCAGCAAAGCATTGGTGAAAATTTTAAATTTTTTTTTCTGGTATGCCATGAATTGGCATACCGAATGCTGCACCTTTGGTTCAACAAAAAAAAAGGAGCCATGTATACCAACAAAAAGTACTTCGTTCAGTCTCTGTCTATCAGAAAAGTAGTATTCGATCCCATGGAAGGGGTTATGATGTACACCGATGCCAGATTTATCGACAAAGGTGAAGATGATATTCTCGTGCATACCGGCATTGAGGACTTTGGAGAATTGCTCAGGTTGTCGGGTGATTATTTAGCCGAAAATGTGGCAGCACTACTTGGCGAGCACTTAATGGGTGATAATAAATATTTGCCCTGGGAGCTTGATCTTGAAGAAGTTTTTCAATCCAGGTTGTACACGTTCGATGTTTCTTTGTTGATGATGCCAGCCATATCGTTGAAAACTGCCTACGGAGAAACTCCAGTTAGGAATCTATCGGACCGAGACGAACTATTTGTGCTAGAAAAATTGGTGAAAGTAGATGTGCCTCCACAGTTGCGTGATTTGCGAAATTTACCAGACAAGGCATTGCAGGAAAAAGTGTTTCAGGCTTTGTTTCGGTTTTCCGCCTTTCGTTCACTGGTGAGTGTGTATCACCTCAACGAGCAGGAAGCCCGTCATATCATGGGCATGCTTGATAACGAACTTTGGCAACTTTTTTGTACTGCATTTCAAATGGTTAGAAATATTCCCATCCAACGGGCTTTGCATCCTGCAAGTAAATTAGCCAGCTAGAAAATGAACCCCAAGCATAAAAAAAGCCACCCGAAAGGTGGCTTTTTTGTGGAATACATGTTATCCAAGATATGGCTTAAGCGCCTTGCACCTGGAGGTATGTCTGAGTCGGCGAATGGCCTTTTCTTTTATCTGACGAACTCTTTCACGAGTCAGGTTAAATTTCTCACCAATTTCTTCGAGAGTCAATGCATGCTGTCCGTTTAGTCCGAAATATAGTGACACCACATCGGCTTCACGTTGTGTAAGTGTTGATAGTGCCCGTTGAACTTCTTTTCTTAAAGAATCGGTAATCAACGAACTGTCAGGCTTTTCTTCGCCATCGTTTTCCAATACGTCGAGCAGTGTGTTTTCTTCCCCTTGTACAAATGGAGCATCCATAGATACGTGACGACCTGAAATTTTCAAGGTGTCTACAATTTCAGTGGCAGAAACTTCAAGTACTTCAGCCAATTCTTCTGGAGATGGTTCTCTTTCGAATTTTTGCTCCAGCTCAGAAAACGTTTTGGAAATTTTGTTCAAAGACCCAACTCGGTTTAACGGCAAACGAACAATTCTGGATTGCTCTGCAAGTGCCTGGAGAATGGATTGGCGAATCCACCAAACGGCATAAGAAATGAATTTAAAACCTCTGGTTTCGTCGAATCGTTGGGCAGCTTTTATCAAACCCAGGTTGCCTTCGTTGATTAAATCACCCAGCGACAAACCTTGATTTTGGTATTGTTTGGCCACGGAAACCACAAATCGAAGATTGGCTTTTGTGAGTTTTTCCAGTGCCAGCTGATCCCCGTCTCTTATCCTTTTCGCTAAATCTACTTCTTCATCGGGGGTAAGCAAGTCTACTTTACCGATTTCCTGCAAATACTTATCTAAGGATTGGCTTTCACGGTTAGTAATTTGCTTACTTATTTTCAGTTGCCTCATGTCTGTGGATTAAAATCGTTTGTGTGCGGTACAATTCGTGCAAGCTGCAAATATCTTACCCTTTCACCTATTATGCAAAAATGATAACGAATGACTTGGCTTTTTGTTGAATATATTTCAAAACTTGCTGCCATACAGGTATTTAACCCAAATTCATTATTCCCTGATTTTAATTTGAACACACCTCAAAGTTATTTCCCTACAAAAACCTTGAATTAAATTTGAATAATGGCATTTTCATCGGTTTTTTGACCCCGACAACAAGCAGCACTTTACCTGTTGAAAACATTCAAACTCAATACCCGGCATATAAAAATGCTGGCCGACACCGTTACTCCTGTCAATCTTTACTTGCAGTTGCGTGATAGATTTCCAAACACCATCATGTTGGAAAGCAGCGATTACCATACTGCAGACAATAGCTTTTCCTTCATTTGTGCTGAGCCGATTTCGTCGTTTGTGGTGAAAGGCAACGAAGTGTCGATAACATTTCCAGACAAATCTGTCGAAAAGAAAGACCTGACTTTGCCAACTGATTTGGTGAATGCATTGCAGGAGTTTGCCAGTAGCTTTCAGGTCGACAAGCAGTCGTACGATTTTCACTACAACGGTTTGTTTGGGTATATGACCTACGAAGCCGTTGCACATTTCGAAGATATTGAGTTAAAAGCATCTCGAAATATTGATATTCCAACGGCTCATTATCAGGTATTTAAGTTTGTGATTGCCATCAATCACTTCAAAGATGAACTGTTTATTTTCGAACATAGTTTTGGCAATGAACCAACCGACGGTCTCGATAAAATGGTTGCACTTATTCGCAATAAGAAAGTACCGGTCTATTCATTTTCCACGGTTGACAGCGAAAGCTCCAATTTAACCGATGCTGAATTTCTTAACATGGTGAAGCTGGGCAAGCAGCACTGTTTTCAGGGCGATGTGTTTCAAATTGTACTTTCCCGTCGTTTTCAGCAGAAGTTTCAAGGCGACGAATTCAATGTGTACAGGGCTTTGCGCAGTGTAAATCCTTCGCCGTACTTATTTTATTTTGACTACGGTTCCTATAAAATATTTGGCTCTTCGCCCGAGGCGCAACTCATTATCAAGGAAGGAAAAGCGACCATCAATCCCATTGCGGGCACTTTTCGCAGGACTGGTAACGATGAGCAGGATGCCTCACTTGCTGAAAAATTACTGGAAGATCCCAAAGAAAACGCCGAACATGTGATGTTGGTAGATTTAGCCAGAAATGACTTGAGTCGAAATTGCCACTCGGTGCAAGTGGAAAAATATAGGGAAGTTCAGTTTTACTCGCATGTCATTCATTTGGTGTCGAAAGTGACTGGTACTTTGTTTGAAGATGTGAACCGATTGCAACTGGTGGCCGACACATTTCCGGCCGGCACATTGAGTGGTGCCCCAAAGTACAAAGCCATGCAACTCATTGATTCCATCGAAAACACAAGCCGAAGTTTTTATGGCGGTTGCATTGGTTTGCTGCACTTCAATGGTGATTTTAACCACGCCATTATGATTCGAAGTTTTTTGAGTCAGAACAATACATTGCACTTTCAAGCTGGTGCTGGGGTGGTGGCTGCTTCGGTCGATGAAAGCGAATTGCAGGAAGTGGGTAACAAACTTTCAGCGTTGAGAAATGCACTGGAAATGGCAAAAAACATTTGACGAAGCATGCAACAGAAGATATTGGTAATTGATAACTACGATTCATTCACATACAACCTGGTGTATTTGCTCCGGCAAAAAGGCTGTGATGTGTCGGTGTTTCGAAACGATAAAATTTCGGTGGAAGAGGCAGCTGATTGGGATAAAATTTTGCTTTCGCCAGGTCCTGGTTTGCCTTCAGAAGCTGGTATTATGCCCCAACTGATCAAAACACTTGCCCCAAGCCACAGTATTTTGGGTGTGTGTTTAGGTCATCAGGCCATTGGTGAATGTTTTGGAGGTTCGCTTTCCAACCTGAGTCAGGTGTATCATGGTGTTGCGACTGAAGTTTTTACCGGAGGTTCTTCTACGTTATTCGAAGGTATGCCAGTTATGTTTCAGGTAGGTCGCTACCATTCCTGGGTGGTGAAAAATGATGATTTTCCGTCAGATTTGATCATTACTGCCGAAGATGAAAATGGATACATCATGGCCTTACAACACACAAAATTCAAAATATTTGGGGTTCAATTTCACCCTGAATCGGTGCTTACTCCCGAAGGTTCACACATTATTCAAAATTGGCTTGACGCATGATAAATTTACTGAATCGCCTCATTGATTTTGAAACCCTTGGCAAATCTGAAGCGAAAGAGGTGTTACTGCACATGGGTTCTGGTGGCTTCAATTCTGCCCAAATGGCGGCTGTGCTCACAGTTTTTATGATGCGTGCCATCACTGTTGAAGAGCTGGAAGGTTTTAGAGATGCCATGTTGGAACTTTGCCTGGCTGTAGATCTTGATGGCGTTCCTGCCATGGACGTGTGTGGTACCGGCGGCGATGGTCGAGATACATTCAATATTTCTACAACCTCTGCTTTTGTGATTGCGGGTGCCGGGCAACCGGTTGCCAAGCACGGGAATTATGGAGTATCTACCATTTGCGGCAGTTCTACTGTGATGGAATTTCTGGGCCTCCAATTTTCAAACGATGTGGGAACGCTCAGAAAGCAACTCGATAAAGCCAATATTTGCTTTTTGCATGCGCCATTGTTTCACCCAGCTATGAAATTGGTCGGGCCAATCAGAAAAGAATTGGGTATGAAAACGTTTTTTAATATGTTAGGTCCGATGGTAAACCCATCGAAACCCGGTTTGCAAATGGTGGGTGTGTTCAACCTGGAGTTGGCCCGTTTGTACGGCTATTTGTACCAACAGAAAAAGGATTTTCAATTTACCATAGTGCACGATTTGGGAGGTTACGATGAAATTTCGCTAACTGGATCAGTTAAATTAATTAATACCCAAGGCGAAACAATGCAGTCTCCTTCGGATCTTGGTTTCGAAACCGTGGTTGAAAGCGATATTACGGGAGGAAAAACGGTGGCAGTATCTGCCAAAACGCTCACAGATGTTTTGCAGGGGAGGGGAGAAGAAGCAAAAACAAATGTAGTGCTAGCCAATGCCGCAATGGCATTGCAAACAGCCAATCCAAGTTTAGCCAAAAATGACGCCATTGCCAGGGCCAAAGAATCGATCGATTCGGGAAAAGCCTGGAAGTCATTTGAAACACTATTGAACCTAAAAAATTGAGAGAATTCAAGATGTTTTAAACCAGTAAGTTAGCCAACCATGGAATCAACAATTAAATTACTGCCAAATGAGGTTGATGAGTTACTCTCTGTTCTCCAGACTCGTTTCGAAAAAAATACGAATCGACACATCGGTTTAATTTGGTCTGAAGTGAAAGATAGATTGATGAATCAACCCCAAAAGCTGGTCTCTGTGTATGAAATGGAAAAAACCGGTGGTGAGCCAGATGTGGTGGGTGTAGACAAGGAATCCAAAGAATTCATCTTTGTGGATTGCTCACCTGAAAGTCCCTCAGGGCGCAGAAGTTTATGTTTTGATCGGGCGGGGCTTGATTCAAGAAAGGAATTTAAGCCTGAAAATAATGCAGTTGATATGGCTGCTGAAATGGGCATTGAACTGTTGTCGGAGCAAGAATACATTGAACTGCAAATGCTTGGGCAGTTTGATTTAAAAACTTCGAGTTGGGTGAAAACGCCGGAAAATATCAGAAAACTAGGTGGAGCTTTGTTTTGCGACCGACGATACGATGCTGTTTTTGTGTACCACAATGGGGCTCAATCCTACTATGCCTCACGAGGATTTCGGGGATCAGTTCGGATATGAAAGGCAAAAACTATGAGCTTAATTCATTAGGCTTAAGCCAAATTTTCCTTGAATTGCAATTTACCCAACCAACTCAATTCTACATACGACTTCACCAGGAGCCAGATTTTGTAGCCGTCCGGGATTCTGATTCTCTGGTTGAGAATGGTAGCGGCTGGCATTTTTTTGATTTTTGAAAATAGGGCTCTGTAGTATACATAAGCCAGGTAAACACCCAGTTTTGCGCCCACCGGTAGCTTTCTAATTCCTTCCAAACTGGCTTCAAAATCTGCCTCAATATCTGTCTCTATCAGTTGCTTTTGTTTCGCAGTAAAATTTTGAAAGTCTGTATTTGGGAAATACATTCTTCCACGTTCTTCAAAATCACTCTTAATGTCCCGAATAAAATTCACTTTCTGAAATGCAGCCCCAAGTCGACGGGCAGGTGCCACCAGCGATTGGTATTGCGCTTCGTTGCCATAGCAAAATACCCGCAAACACATCAGGCCAACCACTTCCGCCGAGCCGTAAATATATGCATCGTATTGATCTTGACGGTACTTGGTTTTGTCCAGGTCCATTTCCATGCTCAGTAGAAAAGCATCAATCAGATCATATGTAATGGCATATTCATTCACAGCCCATTGAAAACTGTGCAGAACAGGATTGAAACTGATTTTGTCGGCAATGGCCTGGTACGTATCGGTCTTAAAAGTTTCGAGCAGGCGTTTTTTATCATGCTCGTGGAAAGTATCTACAATTTCGTCGGCATAGCGCACAAACCCATAAATGGCATATATGGCAGGGTGAAATTTCTGATCGAGCACTTTGATGCCCAGCGAAAATGAAGTGCTGTAGTTGTTGGTGATCAGCTTGCTGCAAGCCAGGCAGGTTTTGTCGAACAACTCATTCATAATCAATTACTTTAAATCTTTCATCAACTCGCTAGCCACTACCTGACCTGAGATAATACTCGGAGGAACTCCCGGGCCTGGCACAGTCAATTGACCGGTAAAGTAAAGGTTTTTTAACTTTTTGCTCTTTAAAGCGGGTTTTAAAATGGCTGTTTGCATCAGCGTATTGGCCAAACCATAGGCATTTCCTTTGAAAGCATGATAGTCATTGATGAAGTCCTGGTGGGCATAACTTCTTTTATATTCCACATGCGGCCTTATGGCATAGCCCACGAATTTTTCCAACCTATCCATCACCATGTTGTAGTAATGTTCTCTTGTGCTTTCTTCATCGGCCAGTGCGGGAGCTACTGGAATGAGGATAAAAACATTTTCACAACCTTCAGGAGCTGATTCAGGGTCTGTTTTAGAAACTACCGAAACATAGAATAAAGGCTTTGATGGCCATTTGGGTTCGGTGTAAATTTCGTGGGCATGCAAGGTGAAATCTTCATCGAAAAACAGGTTGTGGTGTTCCAGTCTGTCCAGTTTTTTGTTTACGCCGAGGTAAAAAATCAGCGATGAAGGTGCCATGGTTCTGCTGTCCCAATATTTCTCGGTGTAGTTTCTTTGATCTGCTTTCAGCAAACTTTGTTCCACATGGTGGTAATCAGCCCCTGCAACTACGGCATCGCAAGGCCAGACTCTGCTTTTGGTTTTTACACCTATTACTTGGTTGCCATTCGTTTCGAACCCAAGCACTTCTTCATTTAAATGCATGGAAACGCCTTTTTCTTTAGCTAGTGCTGTCATGGCTTCCACGATCTGGTACATGCCTTTTTTGGGATACCATGTACCCAAGCTGATGTCGGCATAGTTCATCAGGCTGTACAATGCCGGGGTATTTTTTGGAATAGCACCCAAAAACAACACTGGAAATTCAAGCAATTTGATGATATCCGGGTGCTTGAAAAATTTTCGAAGATGGGCATGCATGGAACTAAATACATCCATTTTCAAAATGCCCCATAGCAATCCCAAATCTGCAAATTCGAGCAATGAACGACTTGGTTTGTGCACCAAATCGTTCATGCCTTTGTTGTATTTGTATTTCGCCTGCGCTAAAAATGCGTCAAGGTTTAAACAAGCACCAGGCTCCAATTTTTCAAATAGACTGCGCAATTCTGTATAGTTGGCAGGAATATCCACAAAACGATTCTCTTCAAAAATTACCCGGTAAGATGGATCAATCCGAACAAGTTCATAATAGTCAGATACTTGTTTGCCAAATCGCTCGAAGTATTTTTCGAAAACATCGGGCATCCAATACCAACTGGGACCCATGTCGAAGGTATAGCCTTGCGCAAAAAAACGACGGGCTCTACCGCCCGTCTGTTCGTTTTTTTCCAGGATGTACACGGTGTGGCCTGAAGCAGACAGCGTAGTAGCAGCTGCTAATGATGAGAAACCAGAGCCAATAACGGCAATTTGCATAGAGCCTTAAAAAGTTGAACTGCAAAGGAAGGAACCTTCTCCTTTATTTCCTGTACATTTTCAACTGATCTTTCAACTCTTTTCTTGCCAAGTGGATTCGGTTCTTAACTGTTCCAATCGGAATGTGCAGTTTGTCGGCGATCTCATGGTATTTGTACCCATGATAGTACATCATAAATGGCTCACGGTGAACAGTATCCAACAAGCCAAGAGCCTTATTAATGTCGGCCATCGCAAATTTGGAGTAGGCATTGTTTTCGATGGATTGGCTACCTGAATTGAGGTAATGTAGATTTTCGGTACTGTCTACGAAAGTTTTCCTTTTCACCATTTTCTGATAATTGGTGATGAAGGTATTCTTCATGATGGTATATAACCAGGCCTTCAGATTGGTTCCATCTGCAAACTTTTCTCGATTTAGAAATGCTTTCACCACGGTATCTTGCAGCAGATCATTGGCGTCCTCAATGTCTTTAGTAAGGCGTACTGCGAAAGGCTTTAACGCTTTTGTTGACTTGGCAACTGAGTAGCTGAATTCCAATGCTGTCATGGTTGATGTTTTTTTTGTTGAATCAAAAGTAACAAAAGCTTAAACAAAAATCAAATTACAATTCAATCAAAAATGAAAAGATTTTGGCTAAACGCTGGCCACCGATTTTTTGAAAATTATGTAGTTTTGTAAGTAAATTATTGATTATGAAGTAAATATATTGCCCTGAAACCCTGGTTTATGAAGAAATATTCTGTTTAATTTTTGACCTAAAAAGGTGAAACAAAATCGAAAATCTTAAACTAGGTTAAGTATCAAAGTCTGAAAGAAATGCCCACGGTTGACATCATGGTTCCAATGTCGCCCCAAACGCCGATGTTTCTGTTTAGTTTATACTCTGCGCCGATGTGGATAGGCAATACAAATGAGTTTCTTCCACGGCGATTCGAAAGCCATCTGTTGTTGGGGGGTGGGATGCCGGGAGTGCTTGATGAAAAATCCCAGCTCACCCGGCGAATCATGAACTGGGGTGCAATGGCAAAATACAAATCTACATTTTTGGGCAAATCAAGTACCCGGTCGAAATAGGCATGCACCTTAACACCAAAAAACAGGTTGTTCACCGTGTAATTATAATCCGGATATGTAGCAGGAAAGGGGCTTGGGTACCAGTGTGTGTACCTGAAAAATCCAGCCTGGGGTGCAAAGGTGAGCCCCATTTGATAGGCCTCCAGCGGATCTTCTGCTATATGCAAAAGTTTGTTGCTCAGCTCGTAGTTGATTACAAATGGAATGCCTGAATAATAGTTGTAACCAAAGCCCACATTGAGCCGCTTGGCATATCTGAGTTCATTGCCCGATATCCGATTTTCAGAATCTGACCCAAATAGTTGAATCGAAACTAATGCCAGCGCACAGATTGTGAAATACACTTTTTTCATATAGAATTTAGTTTTTGAGCGAGACAACAAAAACCCGTTAAAGGTTGATAACAATACCTAGTTCTTGTGCAATTAATCGCTCAATTTCCTTAAGTTCAATATATTGTTTTAAAATAATCTTTTGATTGTCTTCTTCCGTTTCAGCATCGAGTTGCGTTTCCTTATCTTCGATCTGCTTTCTGATGTATTGCATTTTGATTTTCAGCAAGGTAGCGGTCACTTTCACTGTCAGCACTTCTTCTTCCTGAGGCACTTCAATGTTTCTGGGTTTGTCGATCCATTTTGGGCTCACTTCATATTTATCGATCAAAAAAGCAGCCACAGTGTTGCGAACCTCCTCATTTTCATGTTGCTGAAAAAGTTGCAAATCAGGTTGTGATCCAAGTGAAACATGGGTTTTGAATGTTTCCAAAATGGTTTGTGCCACCAGATGATGAAATTCAATGCCTTCCAGTTCTTCCAGCATTTGAGCGGCAAGTGTTAGTCCATCACCTGTTTCTATTGTACCATAACGGATCAGCATGCGGGCAAACTCGAGCTCCTGTACATGCCCACCCCGGGAAACCAGTCGTTCAATATCTACATAGCCACGTTCGTCAGGTATGTCAAACGGCATGGGCGGCGGTTCCATCTGTTGCCAGAGATTTCGTTCGCCTTGCTGGTATTGCTTGGTGATACGCAGTTTGTTTACTTCCGTCAGCGCTACATCCTGACCCATGTCAAAAATCTGGGCTGCCTGTTTCACAAACACTTCCCGCATCAGGTTGTCGGGCACCAGCGACACACTGGCAAGCACCTGTTGCATCAATTCGCCTTTTTTTATCGGGTCTTTGGAGGCTTCTTCGGCAAACAGGTTGGCTTTGAACGAAATGAAATCTGTGACTTTTTCTTTCAGGTATGTTTCAAAAGCTACTGAACCCACTTTTTTCAAAAAACTATCGGGGTCGTCGCCATCTGGAAAAACGACTGCCCGCACATTCAGGCCTTCTTCCAGAATCATGTCTATTCCCCGCAAGGAAGCTTTGATGCCAGCCGAATCGCCGTCGTAAAGCAAGGTCAGGTTTTTGGTAAACCTACCAATCAGTTTAATCTGCTCGATGGTGAGCGAAGTGCCCGACGATGCCACCACATTGGCAATCCCTGCCTGGTGCATGGCAATTACATCTGTGTAACCCTCGGTTAAGTAGCAATTGTCGGCCTGGCGAATGGCGTTTTTGGCTTGAAACATGCCATACAACACCTTGCTTTTGTTGTAAATTTCTGTTTCCGGGCTGTTGATGTATTTGGGTTGCTTTTTGTCTTTGACCAAAATGCGGGCTCCAAAACCCAAGACCTTACCCGTTTGGGCGTGAATGGGAAAAATGACCCTGTTGCGAAACCGGTCATATTTTTTGCCTTCAGAAACAATAATCAATCCGGCTTTTTCCAGTAATTCTTCACGCCAGCCTTGTTCAAGGGCGGTTTTCATAAAAGCATCCCAGGCATCAGGCGCATAGCCCAACTCAAAATCAGCGATACTTTTTGGCGAAATACCCCGCTCTTTGAAATAGCTTTCGCCAATCGCTTTTCCATCTTCCGACTCCAGTAATTGTTGCTTGTAAAAGTCCTTAGCTTGGTTCAGCAGGATGAGCAAGCTTTCTTTTTCCTGAACCTGTTCCTTGGCTTCATCGGGTTTGTAGCCGGTTTCTTCTATTTCAATATTGTACTTTTTGGCAAGCCATCGAATGGATTCCGGGTAGGTGAGGCTTTCAATTTCCATTACAAAACTGATGGAATCGCCGCCCTTGCCGCAACCAAAACACTTGAAAATGCCTTTGGCTGGCGAAACATAAAAAGAAGGAGTCTTTTCTTCGTGAAAAGGGCAACAAGCAGTCAGGCTGGTTCCTCTGCGCTTCAATTGCACAAAATCGCCCACCACATCAGCCACATCGGCCGTGGCAATCACATGCTCTATTGTTCGTTGGCTAATGCCCATTCGACTAAGGTTGCAGTTCTTTGATTTTCAACAAACCATTTTCCAGGCTCACCAATTCCCAATTCAATTTTCGCCCGTCTTCCATGTCGATGGTGATCAATTTTGTTGCGTCATCATATTTGTACTTGCCCGGATATTCTACATGGCCTGCATCGTTAGGCGCAATGCGCAGCTCGGCAAAAGTGCCTTCCAACGTGAACTTGATTCCGCCTCTACCTCTTGATGGTGGAAAGTCGTAGCTTTTGGGGCGGTAGCATTTTGCCCCGTTTTCTTTTTCGTCTTCATACGAATGGAGCCAAACTCCGGCAAAGTCAATTTTTGAATTCATAGCCTGCGATTTTGCGGATTTACCTTTTTTTGAGCATCCTCCGGAAGCCATGGAGAGAAAGGATAGGGTCAACAAACAACCCCAAAGCACAATTCGATTTATTCCCATGTTATACAAGGTATTCGTTTCGTTATCAAAGCTGGTTTCGCCAACTTTGTACCTGTCAAAAGTAGCATATTTATACTTTTCACCCACTTGTAAATCCTCCACTTTATGAAAAAGTTCCTGGTCATTTTTTCGGGCATCATTGTTTTCCTGTTGCTTGCCCTGGCTCTCATTCCTTTTTTGTTTAAAGATAAAATATTTCAGGCTGCCGACAAGGCCATTGCCAAATCGCTGGATGCCAATGTGTTTTACAACAGAGATAAAATTTCGCTCTCTGTTTTTTCGAACTTTCCAAACCTCACAATTAGTCTCGGGGAGTTTGGCATTCAAGGTTTGAATGAATTTTCAGGCGATACACTTATTGCTGTGGAAGAATTCGACATTGTGGTCGATGTGATGAGTGTGATATCGGGCGATCAAATGCGAATCAATTCAGTAGCTTTAGTCAGACCCCGAATCCATGTCATTGTAAATGAATTGGGTAAAGCCAACTACGACATTGCCAAGCCTGCTGATGCGCAGCAAGTTGATACTTCTGCTGAAGAGCCGGCTGAATTTAGCCTGCAAGTGAAAAGCTGGGAAATTGTGGAAGGAAACATCCGCTACGACGACCGCTTGGGCAAAACCGTTGCCAGCATCAAAAACCTGAACCACAAAGGCAGTGGCGACATGACCCAGGACATTATTGATATGGCCACCAAAACGACCATTGAGTCGATTTCGCTCGACATGGGCAAGGTTAACTACATCAAGAACAAGAAATTGGATGTCACATTAAATGCCAATCTGGACTTGCCTAATGAGAAGTACACTTTGAAAGACAACGTGTTTAAAATCAACGAATTTGCCTTGCAGGCCGATGGTTTTGTGCAAATGGCGGGACACCAAATTATTACAGATCTTAAATTTTCAACCTCAGAAAATACATTCAAATCTGTGCTTTCGCTGGTGCCAGGCGTGTACAGCGAATCGTTCAAAGACTTGAAAACAGAAGGCAATTTTGCATTTGATGGCGCTGTGAAAGGGGTTTATGATTCCACGCAATTGCCTGAATTACAATTCAATCTGCAAGTACAAAAAGCCTCGATGCAATATCCATCGGTTCCGACACCAGTTAGCAATATTGAGGTAGATTTGGCAGTGAACAAAGCGGCAGGTAGTTTTGAAAATCTGCAGGTGGAGCTGAAAAAATTCAGTTTAAACATGGGCGCAAATCCTGTTTCGGCCAAATTGAGCAGCCTTGGATTTGCGCAGCTTGATCTGGACGGTGAGTTGAATGCCAAAATTAATCTTGAAGAGGCCTTGAACGCTTTTCCGGTGGAGGGTTTGGCGCTGAAAGGTTTGTTTGAGGCTGCTGCCACTTTCAAAGGTAAATTGGACATGGCCAACAACAAGTTTCCAACCATAGCCGCTAATATGTTGCTTTCAAACGGCTTTGCCAAATCGGCTTCATTTCCGGAAGCACTCGAGCAAATGAATTTCAATATGAACGTCAACAATGCGGACGGGAAAGTAGAAAACACCTTGATTGCCATCAATAATTTTGGTTTCAGCATGTCGGGCGAGCCTTTTCAGATGTCAGGCACGGTGAAAAATCCAATGTCGGCGGTGTATGACATGAAAGTCAAAGGCAAAGTGGATATTGGAAAAATGACCAAAATATTTCCCATCGAAGGCATGAAACTGGATGGAAAACTTGATATGGATATGGTGGCGATTGGCAACATGGCCCTGGTTGAAGCCGGAAAATATGACCAATTGAAAAACAGCGGAAAGGTGATTTTGACCCAATTCAAATACGAAAGCAAAGACCAACCTCACCCGATCACCATTTCTACAGCCCAGGCAACTTTCGATCCGCAACGGATGAACATCGACAACCTGGAGGGCAAACTGGGCAAAAGTGATATGAAAATAACCGGCTTTGTGAGCAACTACATGGGCTACATTTTTCAGGATCAAACGGTGAAAGGCTCGATGGTGTATAGCGGAAATCTGCTCGACGTGAACCAATGGTTGGCTGCTGAACCAGTACAAGCTGCAAACGCTGAAACTTCCGCAGAAGTGCCGCTCACGGTGGTACAATTGCCTAAAAATATTGACTTTACTTTTGCCGCCAAAGTGGGTAAGATTTTGTACTCCACCTACCAGCTCGACAACTTTGTTGGTCGCTTGGTGCTGAAAGATGGGGTGTTGCGCATCGACCAATCGGATTTCAACATGCTACAAGGAAGCATTGCTATGAAAGGAGGCTATGACCCTACCAATGTGGCTAAACCAACTTTTAATTTTGATTTCAACATGAAAATAGTGTCGATTCCGGCAGCGATGGCAGCTTTTTCAGGATTGGAGAAACTGGCCCCGATTGCCAAAAACATGACAGGTGATTTTTCTTCGAAGTTCAACTTGAGGGGAATGCTGGGCTTAGATATGATGCCAGCATTGCCAAGCATGACCGGATTAGGAAACATTCAGGTGTTGAATGGACAGATTTCGGAAATCAGCCTGATTAAGGGTTTGAATGGAGTAGCCAAGACCAATTTTCCAAGCCAAACTTCCATCAACAATTTGCTGATCAACGCAGAAGTGAAAGAAGGCCGGGTGTTTTTTAAGCCGTTCGATATGGCACTTGGCGGAACAAAGCTCAACTTCAGCGGTAGCCAGGGTATAGACGGCACCATTGATTATTTGGTGAAAACTCCGATTCCGCAGCAGGCGGTGGGCGCAGTGGCCGGAGCACTGGGCAATTTGACCGGAACAAACCTAAGCGGTTTGCAAAACGTGAAAGCGGACATCAAAGCCAGTGGAACTTACAGCAAACCATCTTATTCCATTGCTCGCATCTATTCGGACAAAGGCGACCTGAACACAGCAGTGAACAGCCAGATTGACAAGGCCAAAGCAGATGCAGAAGCTCGCCTGAAAGCAGAACGAGCCAAGTTGCAACAACAAGCTGAACAAGCCGCCAATGATGCCAAAGCAAAAGCGGAAGCCGAAGTAAAAAAGGCCAGAGCCGAAGCCGAAGCCAAAGCCCGAGCCGAAGCCGACCGGCTAAAAGCCGAAGCTGAAAAGCGCAAAAATGAGGAAATTAAAAAGCTGAAGGATAAGGTTAAATGGCCTAAGTAAATCGGCGCAATTGGGTATAAAGTATTGGCGTAAAAGCGTATACCTTTAGACAGAGCATCCATGGAAAAATGTAAGTTGGTCTTGTGAAATCGTAGACCGGATGCCACATATAACAATGAGGATGGCACAATGTACAATGCACTTGGCAGAATGAAGAATGCGGATGGCACATTTAAAAATGCGGAAGGCACAATGTACAATGCATTTGGCAAAATGAAGTATTGAAAAGGCGCATTCCCTTTCACATCCGCACTATTTTACCCGTTTTCCTGCTTTCTTCGCCTTTAAAGGCCATGATATGGCTTTCCACAGAAACATCTACAGTGGAGGTGAGCAAACGTGGGTTTTTGGTTCTTACGGCTTCTACAAAATTGCTGATCAAACCCAGGTCGCCACCTCCATGGCCCGAGCCGGCATCGCCACCCAATTGGTCGGAACGAAATTCTTCGGTTTTGTTGCCATTGAACGTGGTAAGGGTAAAACCTTTCATATTGCCCTCCAGGTAGCCATGGGTACCCATAATACGTGTTTGCCTGTTTCCCATACCCGCCTGAGGCGTAAAACCCGACATGGTAAAATTGGCGGTAATGTCGTCTTCAAACTGCATGCTAACCACCTGATGATCCACCACGTCGTTGTCGCAATGGTAAACGCAGCGGCCATACGGGCCTTCTTTCAATGCTTTCATGCGTCCTTCCAACGTCATGTCTTCGGTAATCACGGAAACCGGCCAGCCTTTTCGGTTCATATCGAGATACACCTTCAAGGCCGAATAGGGGCAATCGGGCTCGGCCTTGCAACCATCAATGCAGCGTTTTGCAGCCCCCGCCGGCGCATGTTCAGGTTTAAAATGTTTGAGCGAACCAAAGGATGCAATTTGCTGGCAAGGCTTGCTGATCAGCCAACGGAGCATGTCCATATCGTGGCAACTTTTGGCCAGCAACATGAACGATGATTCTGATTCTTTGCGCCAATTGCCCCGTACAAAACTATGTGCCATGTGCCAATAGCCTACAGGTTCGAAGTGATCAACAGTCACCAAATCGCCTAAAGCTTTGGTTTCCAGTATGGATTTTATCTTTTTGAAATAAGGTGAATAGCGCAGTACATGGCAAACAGCTACGATGACTCCTGTTTTTTTCGCCCTTTCGGCTATGGCGATACATTCATCGAGCGTGGGTGAAATGGGTTTTTCGAGCAACACGTGGTAGCCAAGTTCCATGGCCTTCATGGCTGGCCCAAAATGAAGCTGGTCAGGCGTGGAAACGATGACAGCATCTGCAAATTTGGGAACCTTAAACACGTCTTCCCAGGTGATGAAACATTGTTTTGCCGGTATATTGAAGTTGGTTTTGAAGCGCTCTCTTCGCTCTTTTATCGGTTCGGCCACACCAACTACCTGCATGTGTTGAGGGTGATCAGTGGCATAGCTGCTGTAAGTTGTGCCTCTGTTTCCTGCGCCAATCACAACCACCTGTAAGGCTTTCGATTTGTCCGATTCGTTTTGTTGCGAATATCCATAAGGCATAAAAACCGGTGCTAAAAAAGCTCCAAGCGATTTAATGGCTGTTCGGCGGGATGGTATTTGGTGTGACATGTGGCGGTGTGTGGTTGCTACTTCGCCGCCAAGTTGTGCGAATAATTTTTATTGCCAAAAACTGGTTTTGGGTTTTCAGCAAGCCGAAATGATATTTCAAGATATGCGAACTAAGCCGATTTTAAAATACTTATCAATTAGATTCTTGGTCTGTTGAACTACATCCCAATCTTCTTCGCTTCTCCCATATCCAACTCTCCCTCGCTTTTGGCAATCACCAAAGTGGCCACACCGTTGCCGATGATGTTGGTGATGGCACTGGCTTCACTCATAAATTTATCAACGCCCAGCAGAAACGCCAGCCCTTCCAGCGGAATGGAATTCATAGAAGCCAAGGTGGAGGCCAGCACAATAAAGCCACTGCCGGTAACACCAGCCGCTCCTTTAGACGTGAGCATCAAAATGCCAACCAGCAATCCCAACTCGCCCAAGGATAGCGGCACATCGTAAAGTTGCGCCAAGAATATGGCCGCCATTGACAGGTAAATGGAAGTGCCATCGAGGTTGAAAGAATAGCCAGTTGGCACCACCAAGCCCACTACAGAGGGGTGGCATCCCAGTTTTTCGAGTTTATAAACCAAGCCCGGCAAAGCCGTTTCGGAAGAGGAGGTTCCCAATACAATGAGTAATTCTTCTTTGATAAAGCCCAGAAACCTGAAAATGCTCAGTTTGTAATACCTCAAAATGCCGCCCAGAATCACAAAAATGAACACGGCCATGGTTAAGTACATGCAAGCCATCAGTTTTCCCAAAGGCACAATACTGGCCAGGCCAAATTTGCCCACTGTGAATGCCATACCTCCAAAAGCGCCCAATGGTGCCAGGTACATCACATACTTCAGGCCTTTAAACACCACATTTGATGCTCTTTTCAAGCCTTTTACAATGGGTATGCGTTTGCTGGAATAGCTCAAAGCCACGCCGGCTATGATGGCCACCAGTAAAATCTGAATGGTGGTGTTGGACTGTAAAAAGGCAATCCAGCTAAAACTTTCGCCAGCCCGGTCGGTGTATTTGCTGGCATCCTGCATGTTGAGGCCTGATTTGTCAATTTTTCCGGGCTTCAGTACCAAAGCTACCACAACACCTAAAGCGAGCGATATGGTAGTAACCACTTCAAAGTAAATGAGCGACTTCAGGCCAATTTTGCCCACTTTTTTCAAATCGCCCATGGAGCCGATGCCCAACACGATGGTGAGAAATATGATAGGACCAATGAACAGCTTGATGAGCTCAATGAAGTACTTACCCAAAAACTCCATCTTGATGGCCGTTTCCGGATGGTAATGACCCAACCACAAGCCCGCCAAAATGGCTATGAGCACATAGAAAGTAAGGTGGGTAACAATGCCGTACAGTCGCCTCATAATGAAGGGTGGTTATTGATGTTGTAGCTTGTACTGAACAGTTGATTATTGCCCATGCGCATTATTGTTTTCCTGAACCAATGATTCTAACAAAAGCAGATCGCCCTGTGGCCGAAAGTAGTTTTATGATATAAATACCTGATTTTTCAGCATGCCAGCGAATCTTTTGATCTTGCGTAAAATATTGTTCATTGTTCCAAACCACCTGCCCATTGCCAGCTACGGCGGTAAGGGAAAAACCTTCGCCGGGAAATAAGCCTTCGACTTGCAAACAGCCTTCTGCATAGAAAATAGACACTTTGGGCTGCTCCAGCTTATCTTCTACAGAGGTTTGGAGTAAAATGGGCAAGGTGTTGGTAGCCATCAGCGATTGACTATGGCCAACGCCTTCCACTTCAAAAATGCGCCAGTTGAATAGCGTTTGCAGATTGGTGGCTATGCCCTGACTTTGTGCAAAAAAGTGTTTTCCCCGTGCCAGTCGGTGTATGCCCTGCGCATCTGCCTGTTCGTTTCGTCGGAGGCCAGCGGCATTGGGGTTGTTGTCGAGTTTGCCCAACATTACCGTGAGTCGTTTGGCAAAGGCCTGTTTCACCTGAGCTTCATTTACCGGACTGATTCTTAGTCCATAAGGGAAAGTAATGTTGGCATCGGGCACCGTGTACCAGCCGGCATTGGCGCAGTAGGCTTCAAGCATCAAACTTTGCGGTTTGATGATCACAAAGCGATGCAAAAATTGGGCACCAGCCGAATGCCCAAAAGCCAAATAACCATCAGCAGAAGTGCCTGTTTGGGCTTTGAGGTGCAAAAATAAGGGGTCGATGAGGGAGAAAGTCCAAACAGAATCAGGCTGAAGGCCGGGCAAGGTTGGGTTTTCGCCATTGGTAAAAACATTGCCTAAGTTGTAAAAATTCCCACCCGGATAGTAGGTGGTAGAAAACTCAGGGGCAACGACCATAAACTTATGCTGATTGGCTGCTGCAATCCAGGTATTTCGATAGTTTTCGGCATCCCGCTCCTCACCATGAAAAGCAAACAGCACCGGCATGTCTTGCACGTTGCCGGGAGGAATGTGGTAAAAAACCTGAACAGGGCGGTTACTCAAAGGGCTATAGTCAGCATAGGTGAAAACACCTGTTCCGGCCGTGAGTGACTGCGAAAGCGCTTGTGCTGACATCAGATACCACCAAGCCAAAGAACAACACGCCCATGATAGCTTCATGTTAAAAAACAACCTGGAACAACAACTCTGACTGTAATGCTTTAGGCCTGTTTTTCACTTCCAGTTGGCTCAAGGACAATTGCACCTTCATGTGGTTGTCGGGGAAATATTTGGTTAGCCCAAGGGTAGAAACCTGCGTTTCCTGTAGCACCGAACGGGCTTCCTTGTTGAACTCGGGCGTGAGTTTTTCGAATCGTACATCCAAGGCAAACCCCGATTTGGTGACATAGCCGGTCTGCACATTCCAGCCTTGCCCCAACACCAAAAAGTTGCTGATTTGTCCGGGTTTCAAAATGGAACTTATTGCGCCAGAACTGTCGAGATAAATGCCGTTGAGGTTATATGCCGAAGCATTGGTAAACTCTCCCAACAACGAAAAACCTTTGTATTTCAATAAGATATCTGCCGAAAATTTGCGGTAATCGGGCAGTTTGCTTTGCTTGTTGCTGCCATAAAACATAAAATCGCCATGCCCTTCGCCTCTGGCTGAACTGGCGCCTCGGTTTAGGCTAAACGCTGAGCCAATCAGTAATTTGGGACTATCTTCATGCATCAAGTCAGCCGTGAAGCCCATATTGCCTTTCTTAAACTCACCCAAAGGATACACATCCAAACGCCCGCCGTATTTCACGCCGCCCATATCCACATCTGTAGAACTGACGCCAAATGAGTTGGCACCATCGCCGGAGGTAATGGCCAATTGGGGGTGCAATACGACATCTTTCCCCAATTTGCCATCTACAAAAAGTCCAAACTCACGGCCTGTCTGGTTAAAATTGGCACTCAAAAATCCTCTTTCAGTGTATTGAATTTTGTCTTCATCCCAAGTCATTTCCCTGTTGTTGGTAAATGTTCTCCGCTGCCCTACCGATACATTCCAGCGTTCGGTAACATGGTAAGCAACATAGGCGTCGAGCAAGGGTACGTTGGCCGTGAAGTCCGTTTGAATGAAGAATGATAGCTTTTCTTTGAGTGCCTTACCTGAAAAATTGAGGAAAGTCCTTCTGGCCAAAAAGGTGTTTTCTGCTTTGCTACCATCCGGACGCACATGTTGCCACACCGGCTGCAACAAACCACTGATTTTAAACTGATAGTCGCCATCGTTCAGGTTAAAATTGAGGCCATTGCCCAAACCTGTTGGGGTGGCTATTGAGGAAGAGGTGTCTTCCAATTCCTGAGCTTGGGAAATTTGGGGGATGGTGAAAAGAAGTAGTGTTGATAAGAAAAGGACATTGGGAAAATAACTACTTTTTTCCATCAGGTTGTTGTTTGGTTGAGGTTTGGACCTCACCCCTAACCCCTCTCCAGAGGAGAGGGGAAAATACAAATTCCTCATTTTCACTATTTTCATATCCTTACGGATTTAGTTTTTCAGTTTTGATGTATCTGAATACCGGCAAGTCTTTACCTTGCGGCACAATCACTTTCATTTCCACAAATCCATTTTGGTTTTCAGGTTCAAGCACTTCGCAGGCCAGGTTTCCTCGGGGTTGCTGCACGTTGATGATGTAGGTGCCTGCAGGAAATTTGCGTTTGTCAATCCGGGTGAAAGCTGAGGCTGCCGGTTTTTCGGATTCTTCTTCCACATCATTGCTCGGTGGTTCTACAGGTTCAGGTTTTTGTACCACTCCCAACTGATATGATTCTACTTCGATTTCTTTTTCCGAATGTAGGCTATCGAGCTGCACACCCAAAATACGAAGACATTGCACAGCTTCTTTCTCCTTTGAAAGCAGCAAATAAGCTTGGGGTCGCTGTCTTTGAAGGGTCGGTGAAGATTGCAGCGCATCGTTGATGGTTACTTCGAGTGAAATTTCCTTTTCGGAGGCCAGGTCTATCACCTGAATATTGGCTTTGCGTGACAGTCTTTCTGACGTTACCACCACAGCATGCTGCGATTGGGCTGCTTCTGCAAGTACTTTTTCCAACTGAGCACGGTGGGTTTGGGTGGATTGTAGATATAATTGTGCCAGTAAATAGGTGGTTTGCACCCTGCGCTTGAAGGATGAACGTCCAATGCCAACTCCTCTGATTTCCATCAAGACTGAGATACAATTGGCCAGGGCAAAATTGGTGGCACTTGAGCGTGAATGCACCGAACCGAGATTGAACTGCACATTGCCACCCGATTTTTGTGTCGTGAGGTAGTCGTGGTTCACCAGTTGGTTATTGTCGAGCACTTGCTTGGCCTCGGCTACAAAGGTGTTTTGGGTAAAATCACGCAGCACTTTGGGCACGTTCAGGTTGCCGGAGTAAAGAAACATGGCATCGTAGCGACTGGTGATGCCAGCTTTGCCCATTTTTACATAGTCTTTTCTGAATGGCCTGTATTCGTGAAAATCTATTGCAACTGCTGGTTGAAATGCACTAAAGGCTTTCTTGAGCGAAATACTCTCCGGCGCTTTGAGTCTGGTTTGATCCCGGTTGAGGTCTATGCCATTGGCCGATACCCGTTTTTGTTTTTCGTAGCCATCTATGTTGGCCATGGGTACAATGGCTATTTCCAGGTCAGCGAGCAGTTTGCTCATTTCCGGGTCATTCAGCAGTTGGTGAATGAGATAAAGCATGGCCTCCGTTCCGGCAGGTTCGTCGCCATGCAGCCCGCCCTGCATCCAAACTTTCGTTTTCGGTATTTTCAAATTGCTGTTTTTCTCTGTCAGCACCAAGAGTGGAATGGCTTTTCCTTTTTGGCTTTCGCCAATAAAGCTCAAAACAACTTTATCACCATGTGGCTTCGTGGTTTCCTGCAGCCAATCCATCATTTCCTGATAATTGGTAAAACCGGATGTTTTTTTGAAGCCAGGGGTAGGAAATTCTACTTCTGGATCAGGAAAGAAATTTTCTGTAATGGATTTTGTTTGGGGGTTGAACTGGGCGAAAGAAGGGGAGAGTAAAAAGTAACAAGTAAAAGGTAAAAAGTTCCTTCTAAGCAAAAGGTAAAAAGTAGAAGGCAAAAAGTTGGGATTGGGGAGTCCAGCTTTGAGTTTAGTCCAGGTATTTAAAAATTTACCTTTAACTATTTTCATCGTTTACAAGGCAAAGGTTAACATGAGCAAACCGGTGATTTCATTACCAATGAGGGGCGTTGCGCCAACGGTGAGGGTGCCTTTCTCGGCTACGTTGTACGACACAGAGGCTTGTAATTTAGCTCCATAGTGCCTGCCAAAATACTTGCTCACACACAAGGTGTAGAAGCTGTTGCGGTTGTAAAAAGTAGGATTCCACAAAAAAGAATGGGTTTGCGGCATAAACTTCGCATAGCGCCCATCCACCGAAATGCCATTCAAAAACAGATAGCCTGCCTGCAAATTGAAGCCGGAGCCTACAATGATTCTGCCTTTTACATAAGATTCCACATCCTGCACATCGTTCACCAAAAAAGAAGGCGTTGTGCTGCCATCGTTTCGCACACGTTGGTAAATGGCACCGGGAACCGAGACATTGGCATTGATATACTCGCCCAACATGCTAAACCCTTTGTATTTGAACAAAAAGTCAACGCCATATTTGGTGTAGTTTGGCAGCAACTCATTGCCCGCACTATCGAGATATAAAATGCTGCCACTCACCCTACCTCGTCGGTCGCTGATGCCGTGGTTGTAGCTGTAGTTGGCTCCAAAAATCAGTTTAGGTGTGAGCTCTCTTTCTACATCGGCCTGACGGAAACGACCTCTGTTGGCAAAGTTTCCAAACGGTTGAAAATCAAGCCTTCCGCCAATTTTTAAACCTCCTCGGTCTTTTTCTCTCACATTGGCGCCATCGCCGTTGGTGAGGGCAAAACTGGGCAGCAGCACCGATTTCTCACCTACTGGAACCCGTGTATGAATAAACATTCCAAACTCCCGAATGCTGGCAAAAGCCAAAGCCACCGGACTACGTTCTACCAATTGCAAGGCATTGGAAAGCATGCCCATTTCCCGGCTATCGGTTGGGGAGTTGTCTTGTCCCAATATTATTTCAATACTTTTATTCGGTTTCCACGACACCCAGGCATCCATCAGATAATTGCGACCAGCCCCGTCTCCCCCTGCATCGCCCGAACCGGTCAAGTCCACCTGAAGTTGGTAGTTAAACTTGCCGCCACCTGCATCGCCCGACATGCGGGTTACCAATCGCCTCATTCGAAAACGCAGGTAATTTTTTCTCTCAGCCACTTCCGGGTAATACCTGTTTTCAACCATGGGTTGCAGAAAACCTGTAAATCGGATTTTGTAGTCGTCTTTGTGCGAAAATACGAGGCCTTCGCCGGGTTCGTATCCATCTATCACGGGTGCCTGACCATGCAAAGCCAAAGCCCATGTTACGAATAGCAAAACGATTATCAGCCTGGTTTTCAACGCTTTTTAACTTTCAAATGAGCCTTTTACCAACACCTTGCCCTCGTCCATCAGCATTTTACCTTTGCCAAACACATTGAGCAAGTTCAAGTCTTCATCGAACAGGCACATATCGGCATCAGCACCCACCACTAACTTTCCTTTGTTTTTGAGCGACAGGTTTTTTGCCGGATTGGAGGTGATGACTGAAAATGCCTTTCCGATATCCATGCCACCTTCTTTCACCAATGCCCGGGCTTGGTTTAAATTATGGAAAATGGGGGCTTTGGTAAAACCTTCGCTTTCGCCGTTGCCATTTTTCTTTGGAATGCCTGCATGCCCATCGCTGCTGAATGTTATTTGATTAAGGGAAACGCCTTGTTCCATCGCATATAGTACCATTTTCCAAGGCTCTATATATTTTGAAGCTCCGGTGGTAATATCAATCATGCCGCCAAGCCTGGCAAATTCAAGCGCCTGGTCGAAAAGGTCTTTGGAGCGCCCCACATGCGTAGGCGAAATGAGTTTGATGGGAAACTCAAACTGCTGAACAAGTTCAAACAGGATATCCATTTTGGTGGTGAGTCCGCCCAGGTGAATATGCAAAATACCTCCCTTACCAGAAATAAGTCCACCCACATGCACATCACGCAAGTGCCGGAGAATCTCGAGGGTTGTGGGATATGACGAACGTTCGTCGCTGATGGCCAGTTTGCAACCAATGACTTTATCGATAAAAATAAGGTCGTCCTGAATGCTGCCCGTGATGGTTACCGGATTGATCCCAAAATAGCTGGTAAACATGTAAGCCGTGATGCCTTCCACGTCCAGCGATTTTGTCTTGGCATACAGTGTTTTTACACTGCGTGCACTGGCATCGGTGCCCAAAAGCCCAACTACGGTGGTGCTGCCACAAGCCACAAATTCGCTTAGCATAATTTCGGGGGTCATGGAAGCAAAGCCATGCTTGCCGCCGGCACCTATGATGTGCACATGCTGATCTATCAGTCCGGGAGTGGCAATTTTCCCTTGCGCATCCCAAACTTTGGCCACGCTCGACGAGACGTCTATGTTGTCGGCAATAGCCAGAATTTTCTCGCCACCCATTAATATGTCTTTATCACCCTGAAATTCGGGTGCATACAGTTTGATGTTTTTTATGAGGCTTAACATGCAGAATTTCCTGAAAAAAAGTTGAAAAGAAGCATTACAAATAGCGCCACCACAAACGGAATCAGGTTGCGCTTTACAATTTCAATGGGCGGCACTTTGGCCAAAGCCGAAATGGCTACAATCACACCGGCAATGGGCGAAACCGTGCGCCCCATTGAAGCAGCCATAGACATGGGCAAAATCATTGAAACGCTCTTGATGGCCAAAGGCTCAGCAATTTTAGGCACCAACGGGCCAAAAGCAAAAAAGGCCGCATTGCCGCTGCCCATAAGGATAGAAGCCAGAAAAATCATGATGGTCATGACCACGCCAATGCCAATACCACCTAAACCAATTTGTTGCGAAAGGCTCACCAAACCATCTATAAAGCCCAAGTTGATAAGGCCTTTGGAGAAAATATCGGCTGCCACAATAAGCATTACTACCGATTTGAAAATGTCGCCCATGCCGTTCCAAAATACCTCCAACGATTGAAACACAGCCTTTACATCACGTTTGCGAATGAGCTCAAAGATAACTGCCGCAAGCAGCCCCACCACCATGGCTATGTTGGTGTCTACCCGAATGTGCATGGGGAAAAGATTAAGAAAATCAGAAAAAAGCAGGAGCAAAATAAGTGGCAACAAGGGCAGCAACCCATACAAGCTTGGAGCCATTGCTTTAGGTTCTTTTTGGGTGGCAGGTTCAAAATCAGGTAGTTGCTCTTCTTTTCGTTTTTTGTCGAAATGCCTGTTTACAAAGTAATAGGAAATGGTAACTGTGGTGCTTAATACCAACGTCATGGGTATCTGGTAGCCAAAGAAAAAGGCCGTAATATCCATTTTAATCACATCGGCGGCACTCAGGGCAATGGCCGAAGCCGGGCCAATTCCAAAGGCGGTGGTAGCCGAAATAACCGCAACTGCCGACAAGCGACTTACACCTAAGCTAATGATGACCGGAAAAACGGTGGCCATGAGCAACAAACCCAATCCGGCAGCTGAAGGAATGCTGATAAACAAAAACTGTCCGAGCGGCAGCACCAATGAGCAAAGCACGTAAGGAAATTTTTTAAATACCGAAAGCGGTTTCATGGCCAGATGCACCAGCGCATCGCTGGCGCCAATTTTGTCCATGTAAGCGACAAAGCCACTGATTATCATAATCACCAGGCCCACACCGGCATTCGTTTCAATCAGCGATTCGATGATGTATTGAGCGAAGTCGAAAGCGACTAAACCGGTGGGGAGTTTGATCTTAGCAGGATCGAGGCCAACGCCAAAGGAAGTTGCTAACATCGCAAGTCCGCTGAACAGCAACACCGAAATGGCGTTGAATTTTTTGATGAGCAGGTAAATCACCAGCGCAACAAATCCAAGTGCAAGCAGCGGCCCAGTCATGTTTTCATATTGTTAAAAAGACGAACCATCGAGTTTAGTACCAGCCGAAAACAGCAAATTCGGATTGGCATCGGTATGCGGCACATAATCGCCGATTATATCAGGACTTCGGGTGTAGGACTTGTTGGGATTGTCGGCATAGGCATCCGAATTGAAAACCTGCAACAGCCTGCCATTGGGGGCTTTTAAGTTCAATGTTTCGCCAGCATTTTGCATGCTCAATCCCGCAGAACCAGTCACAAATACCTGTGAACCGCCAAAAGTTCCTGTGGGAGTGCCACCGCCAAATACCAGGCAAGCCTTGCCTGGAAGTAACCTGGTGCCCGCCGGAAATGTGAAGCGGGATGTGCTGGCTCTCGTGGCAATCACACTGTCCCAAATGGAGTAACCTCCAATATCTTGGGGTAGGCGGGTGTTGTTGTAGATTTCAGCAAACTCATCCTGTGTTTGGTCATACATGCCATCTCCATTGGCATCGCCCTCCAAACTCACGTTCGATGGATCGTAGAGCACTTCGTTGAAAATGATATTGAAACCAATGGGGCAACCGTTGTTTTCTATTGGGCCAGGTATCAGCGGGCAATCGTCTTGCCCATCATTGATGCCATCGCTGTCGGTGTCCACATCATCGTCAGAAATGGTGATGGTGAAAGAGCTTTCATTGGCCAACACGGCATTTCGAATATTAGACAATTGAATCCCAATGGTTTCGTCGCCCTCTACTTCATTATCCTGCAAAGCGGAAATTTTAATAGTGCCCGCCGTTTCGCCTGCTGGTATCACCAACTCATCGGCAGTAACTGTAAAGTCAACACCCAACGTTGCAGTGCCAGAAAAAGCCACCGCAATACGTACTTCCTTGGTTGAAACCCCATTGAGTGTTGCCCGCAGATAAGCCACACCATTATCTTCGCTCATTCGCCCGTTGGTGGTGCTATCCAGCGAAATGGTAACCACAGGGTCAATATCCACAGTTTTGCACGATGGGATAGCCAGCAATATGACCGCCAATACAGCAAGCGAGGCAAAAATGGATTGCTTAAACATCAGAAATATGGGTTCGAATTGTTGCCTGTGACTAAAATTATCTGGCAATCATCAACCGGGTGGAGTACACCTTTTCGTTCACTGTGGCTTTTAAGATATACATGCCATTTTGGTAAGTGTTAACATCTATCAATCCGTTTGAAGATACTTCTGAACCTATCATGTTGCCGGTGGCATTTATAATTTCAAAAGTGCATTGCTCACCATTGTTTAAGCCAAATCGCACTTTGCTTGTAGCTGGATTTGGCCATAACTTGAATGAATGAATAGTAGAACTTGCCCTAACTGAGGCGAAAGTACTAAACGGCGTTCCATCAAGGCGGGTGCCAGGTGAAAACAACTTGCCTGAAAATGCCTGGGTATGTTGGATATAATTTCCGGTTACATCAGGGTTTCGGGTGTAGGATTCATTGGGATTGTCAGATAATGCATCCGTATCCAATGAATCGACAAAATTGCCAGAGCTATCTTCCACAATTACAGATTCACCTGAGTTTTGCAAACTTAAGCCTGCGCTGCCTACATCAATTACCACAATGGCTCCGCCATATGTGCCTATAGTTTCGCCGCCTCCAAATACAACAAAAGCACCATTTGGAGGAAGAATTGTGCCTTGAGCTACAGTATGGCGAACTGTTTTCTCGCCTGTGGCCAATACCCTGTCGCTTATTCTGTATCCGCTGATATCAAGATTGGTAGTGCCCCTATTTACAAATTCAATAAACTCATCTTGTGTTTGGTCATACTCTCCGTCGCCATTGGCATCACCTTCCAATCCTACATTGGATGGATCGTAGCAAACTTCGTTTATGATGAGCTGAGCCTGAGTTTGAACATTGATTAATAGAACCAGACTGAGAAAAGTGATAAGCGTCTTCATGGTGGTGTTGGTGTGTAAACTTGTATTCAAAGGAATTGAAATTTTTAGCGCAGCACACATACCAATTTAAACTTCAGGCACATACCAATATGCTGTGGTACTTTGAATTACCATCTGAACGAGGCTTAATTTGTACAAGAAATAATTCATCAAATATCTTAAAAACAATTAGTTAGCAATGGTATGGTGTTTAAGAGTTATATCCACTTTCAAACTCATTTTTTTTCCTGAATGTCACTACATCATGGTAATCTCATACCAATTTCTCAATATAGCATCAGTTCCAACCCACCAAGTCCTTGTTTACAGTTATCAGAAAACTTATTGCTACGCAGTTTGAAGCCAGTCTGCTTGGTGAAAAACCAGTTTATATGCAGCTGTATGAGGCCATCAAAAATGCGATTGAAGCAGGGGCAATACCGGAAGGAACTTTAATGCCACCCACCAGGTTGTTGTCGCAGGAAATTCAATTGTCGAGAAGCACGGTGGTGAAAGCCTATAACCTGCTTTCAGAAAACAAATTGCTGAACCCCCGGCAAGGATCTGGTTTTTTGGTTGCAACAGTGGCGGAAAAGTATGCTCTTCCCCTTTCTGAAAGGTTGGGCTATCCTGAAATTTCTCAAGTGGGGGAGTCGTTTTTGCACAACATCCACATTCTCAATAGTTCGGCGGCTGAGGGTGTGGCCTTCACGCCCGGTTTGCCTCCACTCGATGTGTTTCCCATTGGCCAATGGCAAAAACTGTCGAACTTGTATTGGCGAAACATCAAAACATCTGACCTTAATTATTCCATTTCGTCTGGCATTGATTCGCTGAAAGAAAAAATAGCAAACTACTTGTTGCTCACCCGTAAAATCAAATGCGACCCTTCCCAGGTCATCATTGTTTCTGGCTCTTTACAGTCGCTGTATCTTGTGGGCAATGTGCTTATCAATCAGGGCGATACCGTGTATTTGGAAAACCCTACTTTCCCCAATGTAATTTCCATTTTCAAAAGTCTGAGGGCAAACGTGGTTCCGGTGGCCTGCGACAACGAGGGCATTTGTGTGGATCAAATGAATGTTCCGTTTCCCAATACAAAATTAGTACATGTTACGCCTTCGAATCAATATCCCAACAGCGTGAAAATGACCCTGGAGCGAAGATTGGCCTTGCTCGATTGGGCCAACGAACACCAGGCATTGATCATTGAAAACGACTACGAGCACGAGATTAACAATTGGCACAACCCAATTGATTCGCTATTTAGTTTAGACAAACAACAACGCACCATATATTTAGGCACTTTCAACCGAACGTTGCACCCTTCTATTCGCTTGGGATATATGTTGCTTCCTCCACATTTACTGCCAGTGGTGAAAGCCTTGCAAATGCATTCGCATCGGTTTGTGCCGCAATCGGTGCAGGTGGTAATGACTGATTTTATTGGCAAAAACTTGATTTATAAACATTTACATAACGTAATTAAGGAGGCTGAAGAGCGAAAGCAACTGTTCACTTCTTTGTTCGATGCCCACTTCAACCAGGCACTTCACATCAACAAAACCAACAATGCCAGCTTTCATCTGGTGGCAGATTTGCCCAGAGAATACAACGATGAAGCCATGACCCAAGCCATGGAAACTAAGGGTATTATTGTTCACCCATTGAGCAAATGCTACATCGAAGAGCCCCAACGCCAAGGTTTTATCATGGGTTATTCCTGCGTAAACCGGGGTTTTATGGCCCAGGCCATGGCCAGAATGGCGGGAGTGTATAAAGCGATGGTGGGGTAAAGCGCAAACCTGTTGGTGGAAACCAAGAATAGTGGCGAAATTTTCAAATTCCTGATTTCAATACAAAAAGCCAAACAACCACAGCGGAATCCTGCCCTCGCTTCCATTTTCTATATCCAGGGCGAGGTATGCCTGCGGTATGCCTTTAATTTGCTCTCTGGTTTTTGTTGCTCCACCGATCTCAAAAATATAGGTATCGTCGACCAAAAAATCTCCGAACCTTGAAAATGTTACCGAATGACCTACACTGACCTGATTTAGAAAAAAAGTTTCCCGAAGGCTGCCAATATTGGCCTGCATGGGTGAAAAGAGATGGATGAAATTTGTATTATTAAGGTAGACTTTTTCAGGCTTTTGCAAATAGCTGACTCCGTGGGCATCCGTGCGTAACAAATGAAGGATGCGTGCCTGATGCAGGTAGTCGAGCAACCTGAGTAAAGTATTTCGTGGTGCCTCAATTTTCTGAGAGAGTTTGTTGATGTTTGGCGTGAAGGGAACTGCTTCGGCCAGCACATAAAGCAACCTTTTCATGGTTCTGGTGGTCGCATGTTGCAGTTCCTCAAGTGGGGCTATGTCGGTATCAATCACCAGGTTGATGGTTTCCTGTAATTTTTGATAATAAGTACTTTTTGCTTCCATGAAAAAAGGGAAATATCCATATCGCAGGTATTGCTCGAATTCATTCTTGTAGCTAAAACTATCCAGCAGGTTAGGGGCAATTTCATGATGGTTGGCGATTACTTCGTCAAGTGAAAGCGCAGTCAATTGCAGGTTTTTCCTGAAATTTAGATATTCTCTAAACGAAAGACCTTCCAGGTAATATAAAGCCGCTCTACGTGAGAGATCAGCATTTCCTTTTGAAATGTCCAAAATGGAAGAACCAGTGGCCACAAGTTGGATATCCTGGTAATCGTCATAAAGTTGTTTCAAATCCTTTGACCACCAGGCATACCGATGCACTTCGTCGAGCAGAAAAAGACGGTAACCCGCAACATAAAGTTCTTGCACTAATTCTACCAGACGGTGGGTTTCAAAGTAAAAATCGTCCAGACTCAGGTAAATTCCTTTGGTATTGTTTGATGATAAGTATTGTAATAGGAGGGTAGTTTTACCAACGCCCCTGTAGCCAAGCACAATAACCAGTTTTTGGCTCCAATCTATTAGGTCAAACAAATACCGCTTTTGTTTGCCGGCTGCCTGTTTGGACTTTGTCTGTGATTTTTCGATCAAGTTTTCCATAAATTGCTTTATTGAAAAAGCAAAAGTATAAAATAGTAATTAGAAAAAGCAAATTGTAAAATTAGTTCTTATAGAAAGCAAAAAGGATTTACGGATTATTTTCACCCAAAACACCGAGCATAGGTAGGTCTTTCACCACAAAAAAAAGCCGCTCCAAAACTGGAGCGGCCTTTCTTTTCAATTTATTATCAAAATTACCTAATCACCAATTTAGTCGTCATGCTCCTTGAACGGCCAGTTACTTTCACCATATAAATACCAGCTGCAAGTTTTTCATGTAGTCTATATTCCGTTACTCCGGTTGTTTTTACTTCGATTGATTTCGTAATCAACACCCTGCCCGCTGCATCAGTCACCAAAAGCTGACCAGTTGTTCCATCCAAACCTGAAATCAAGAGACTTACTGACTCTTGCGCATCAGAAGGGTTAGGAACCAAAGCCAAGGAAGCACCTTTCAGGTTTTCTTTTACAGATGTAACTGTATTGGGTACAAAAAGAAGCTCGAAACGGTTATCTAAAATTCCATCGCTGGCGGTAGTCTGGTAGTTGTACACAAAACCATCAACTACCTCCTGAATACTTTGGGTTAAGAGGTCTTTCAGGTAGATGGTTTTGCCTTGTCTGATGGACTCAACATCAGAAAACGATAGCTTGTAATCACCAAAGCCACTTCGGTAATTAATAGATAAAGGTATAAATTTGGTTGCGTTGGTCCACGGGTAAGAAGCAATAGACAGGTTGTTTTGACCCAATGGAACAAAAATGTTGGTGTTGTTTCCTCCTAACATAGGCAAATCCAGGTCTCTGTCGAAACCATCAGTAGCGTTGTCCATGAATCGAACTACCACATCATAGCCAAATGTACTCATTGGGGTAGAAATGTTTATGCGAAGCAGTTCTTGCTCTCCGGCAGTTCTCAAAAATTGTCCTGATGAACCTGTGATTTTCGCTGTTTCTCTTAGCTCAAGATTGGCATTGTATGTTCCTGGAGCGGTGAGTTGCACAAAGAACGCCTGACCACTTGGAATGATGTTCGGGTTGGCTGGAGCAGGAGTTGTGCCTGAATAAATGCCTGTAGTATAAACTCCATAGCCACTGGCAGCAGAATGCCATCGATACCAACCTGGACCCATCGTGGCAGGCTTAATCCAACCAAAGCCTGGAGTGGGCGAAGAAGGAGCATCCCAATTCACATCGCATGGATATGGATTAGCTACCAAGTTCCAGCCACGTTGACTTTCGTTGCAGTTTAGCCTGTTTACAGTTGAAGTTGTAGGGAAACAAGGCGAAAATTCATTGCGGGTGAGGGAAGGGAAAACAAAATCACCTGATACCAAAGTGCCTCGGTTTGTAAGCCTGGAGTTTTTCAATGTGCTGTAACTGATAAATGCTCTGTAGCCTGCTCCTGGAACTATGTTTTCATTGCCTGGAATTCTCCATCCAATTTTCTGTGCCGTGTCAGTTCTCACATTGTGCAGGGCTTCCGCAAATTTAAACACAGTGGCTCTTTCTGGTTGAGGTGAACTTACAATGCCTCCCCCTTGCAGTGGCATACCACTTGGCAAGCCAATTACCCTGAAATCGTCTGAGAAATTGGTGAAATTACTTCCTGAGAATGGAGAGCCAATGAAATACCAACCACCGCCACCTGAACCTATTGGCAAAAATCGCTCTTGTGTTAATTGACCTGTTACAGAGGCAGACGCTGGGAAAGGACCAACTTTTGCCGTAGATAAAGCATTGCTTTTTAAAATGAATTTGTTGTTAGTCGTCAAATTTGCATTGGGCAAAAACGTAACCAAACCACTTCCTGAAGCAGATGTTGGTGTTACATTCATCGTGGCCGTTGGCGCCACAACAACACCGCCTACAGTGGTGTTGGCAAAATCTACATTCGAAACTGTAAGTGTTCCTGTAATAGTTTGGGTGGTTGTGCCATCAAGCACCAATTTGCCAGTGCCTGTAACTGCTGAATTAGAACCAGCAGAAACATTTCCTTTTACCCGCAACTCACTTGCCGCATCCAGAGAAATGGTTTGGCCTGAGCCAATTGTGAGGTTCAACGCATTTTGAATACCTGTTACAACAGGTATTGGCATACCGCCAGGTATTGTAACAATTGAGCCCGCTACCGGCACAATGCCTGAGTTCCAGTTGCCGCTATTGTTCCAGGCTGTTGAGTTGGCACCAGTCCAAACGGCAGGGCAACCTCCAACCTGAGCCACAAAATTGCCGGCATCGGCTCCAATATCTGTTGGAGAAAGCGAGGCTCTGGTTTGTCCGTCAAAATCAGTTGTAATGCCTGGAATAGCCACGCCATTGTTTTCGACCAATGTAGCTGAACTGGCTTGAATATGCAGGTCTACAGTTGTGGCATTGCCATTTGGTGTTCTAAACTTAGGATCACAGCTCACACTGTTGGCATCCAATCCGATGGTTGACACCATGTCGGCCAAAGCCAATTGATCTGCCCCGTTGTATAATCCAACAAAGTTGTTTGAGCCGGTAGTTAAATATAAATTGTGATTAAATGTTAAACCTGCGGGTGATAGGCCAGTGCCACCCACCTGTATGCAATAATGCTTGCCTGTGCTGCCTCCAGTGCGGGCGTTGTACAAAATGTTGTTCCGGAACGAACGGGTGTTGCCAGCAGAAGAACTCAGCAGGCATAACGTGTTGGAAGTGGTACCTGAAACATTGTTTCCACCTAAAAACACAGAGTTAAAATTAAAGTTGAGCACACCTGTGCTGGCACTTGCAATGCCAAATATGGAATAGCCTGTGGTTAAGCCACTTCCTGAAGCGTTGATTCCCAGGCGAACCATGTTATTTTGAACATCAACGGGGAAAACACCAGCTAAAATCCTGATACCATAAACAGCACCAGCTATAGCAGAGGTAGAAAGAGATAAACTATGCACAAAGTTTCTTTCAATCACATTGGTTCCTGCTGTTGGGCCTGTGTAGTAAATGCCTTGAACCGTGGAGTTGGCGCTGGCATCGGTGCTGGAAAGGCTGTGAATGGTGTTGGAAGAAATGGTTTGTCCGGCAACTGTGGTAGCCGACCAAATTCCAATGCAACCTGTTAGCGCAGTTGAGGCTGAAGTACAGTTTCGAATGGTATTGCCCGAAATGGTGTTGACGCCACCATCAGCTCTGATACCCAGCATCCTGCCAGTACCACTATTGATGTTTTGGATGGTATTTCCGGAAATGGTATTGGCAAGTGTAGCCGCAGAAGAGAAGATGCCCCATGTATCGGCGCCGGAGCCTGAGTTGTTGCTTATTGAGCCTGCTGTGTTGCCGCCTATCTGATTGCCCGTTATGGTGTAAGTAGGTACAGCCCCTTGAACATAAATACCAGCCAAACCAACATTGCCCGATCCGGATACACTCAACGAACCGATAATGTTGTTTGATAGAGTCATAGCATCTGCCCCAGAGCCTGTTCCTGCAAGAATACCGCTAAGCCTGCTGCTTCCACCATTGGTTTGAGTTAAAGTCACGCTGCCTGTTCCTGTGTTGCTTCCCAATGTATTTGGCGTTACGTTTCCGATGCTAAATGCGCCAGATGCAGCTGATATCAAAGATTGATTATTTGAAGTAGAAGAACTTGTGAGTGCAATGTTTCGCACGGTATTGCCTTGAATACTTGTAGGAGTCGTAATTCCGGCCTGAATAAAAATGGCTCGCATCAGCAGGGTTGCAGTCCCATTATCTTGAATAACCATGGCGCTGCCACCACAATTTGGAGCTGACCCGCCTATAAAGTTTCCAGTAATTTGCATTCCGGTTATGGTTGTAAACACTGTGGGGCTGAATCCGATTCCGGAAAACAACCTATCAACAGCGCCGCCTGTCAATATTCGGGCTGCAGTTTGGTAAATGCTGTTGCCACTGATGGTCCAGTTGGTGTTATTATCAGAAATGTAAATGCCGTAGCTGTTGCCTGCCACATTGAAGAAGTTATAAATGTTGTTGTTTGAAATGGTGTTGGCATTGTTTGCCGTGTTCAAACCAATGGAGCTGATACCCGTGTGCGGCAATTCGCCCGTAGAGCTGGCAAAAACATCGCAATTGGTCACTGTGTTGTTGCTGTTGCCTTGCGTAATGGTTCCCTGGCCAAAGTTGATTACCCCGCCAACCAATGCCTTATTAGAGCTTCTGGCATTCACAAAACGAACGATGTTGTTCTGTGCTCCATTGATAAACCGAATGGCTACAGAACCACCAAGCGTATTCAGGTTGTCGGTGTTTTCTATCGTCAGGTTTTTGATTGTACCTGTGCCACCTGCACGGCCATCAACCCGCCACCATGTACCGCTTTCAATATCTAGAATAGCTGCGCCTGGCGAATTTCCTGTTATCACACGATTTGTAGCGGTGCTGGCAGGACGAATGGTAATGGTGTTCGTAGCACTCGCACCTGTAATGGCTCCGAGTTTGATGGGGAAAGTTTCGGTAGTGCTCACATAGTTACTTGCCAGCTGAATTACAGTAGGCTGCGAAATTGCACAGCCACTCAAAATATTTAAGGCATCGGTGAGGTTGTTGTAAACACTGCCATCTACTGGTGTAGCAGCAGGATTAATGGTGATGGTGGCCGCAAATGTTGGACAACCGGTGGTGGATTGTGTTGCGAAAAGTGGACTCGTGGTTCTGTAGGTAGGTCCGCCTGCGCAGCCCGTACTGTTGAACGAGTAGATGTAAAAATCGTAAGGCGTGCTGATACTGAGCCCGGTAGCTGAGAAAGAAGTAGCAACGCCTGCCGACACCACAGTTCCCGAGCCTAATGAATTGCCAACCGTGTAAACCGTAGCATCAACCGGATTGGTTGGCGTGGCAGCATTGGGATAGCGAACTACCAGATAGCCAGTTGGGCTGCCGGTTGCAGTGGTGAATAATCCTGAAATCTGGCCTGTACCAACACTAGGAAATGTTAGGGCTGTTGGAGAATTGGTTGGAGCAACACAAGGAGGATAAGTTGCAGTGGCAGAAATGTCATCAATGGCAATGGCTTGTGTAGGCGTAGGAACAATGTTAAAGTTCCATCTGATATAGATATCGCCATTTTGCGGAATGCTTAGGCTTGATATGGTTGCAGTTTTTGCAACAACCAATGGTGTTGCGAAAGTAAATGCTGATGCTCCAGTAGGCAGCTCAGCTGAAGTCACATTTCCTGATGATTCAGCAATCCACGTGCTACCGTCGAGCGAATAAAAGAAGTCAACCTGAGCAGCCTGAGTAGCTATTCTGTAGCGTTCGCAATTGTAAGAAACAGATAAGGCTGACATGATGCCCGCACTGGTATTGCGGTAATGGACCATGATGCTTTGCGGGTTGGTGTAAGTTGCTGAGGTTTGGATCCCTACTGCCTTATCAGTTCCAACTGGCACTCCCGCTGTGTACACATACGATTGACCTGTAGCATTTCCAGCGGTTACATTCGTCGCACGCATGGAGGTGAGGTTGCCTGGATTCGACCAGGATACATTGTTTCCGTTGGAGTAATTTAAATTGGCAGCAACATTGGTGGCTGTAGCACTAACAGATAGGCTGTAAGAAGTTCCATTGATGATACTTGCAATGGTTGCTCCGGCTGGAATGCCTGTACCTGTAACTGCCATGCCAACTGCCAAAGAAAATGGGGGTGCGCCATGCGTTACCGTGGTGTTTCCACTGGTAATGCCAGATGAAAGATTAAACGAATTCGTTACCTTCCAATTAGCTGGCAGCGCAGTGGTGCCAATCCCATCAAAATTTTGAGTAACCGGCGTAGAGCTATTGATAGAAATTTGTGCTGATGTTTCTAATCGACCTGCCAGAATAAGGCCAAAAACAAGGATGGTCCAGGTAAAGCTTCTTCGACCCAATTTGCAGGTTAAGAATGCAAAATCAAAGGATTTTGGATAATTTGGAAACATGGTTTGGTGTTTAATAGAAGTCAAAGGTCATCCTCATTTTAGAAATAAGGTCATACCAATTTTTAATTCGAACGCATACCAATTGAGATAGGTGCTTCATTCAATTGGTGAAAATGAATAAAGGCACACGGGCACCAGAATGCTTTTTGTGAAGGTTGCTTTGTAATTTAGCCAGACCTGGTGAAAGGCTCCAACAAGTATGACCAACAGGAACTGTACCGGATGCGGGCGGCTTTGGTAAAATCAATTGATCCCTTGCGCTCTCAGGGTGCCGATTTGCAGGAGATATTGTTGAAATGCAACAGCTTGGCCATGCAGGAAATGAGTGAATAGTGCAACAGGTAAGCAGGGCTGGAACATGCCGGGGCGCTTGATCTATGATTTTGCAAGCATATATCTAACCCAAACCAAAGGTTGTTTCATTTTGCATGGCTGTTTTGGCTACTTATGGGTATCGTTGCATCGATTTATGATTTCAGCATATTTAAGGAAGGTGGTACGGATGCGGGTGGCTCCAACTAAGTTTGGGCCGGCACCGCATAAGCCTGTATTGGTACTCACACTTATTGAGCTTATTGACAAAGGCTTGGTTGCCGACAATAAGTTTTTCATCACCCCGGAATTCGTGGCCACTTTTAAAGAAAACTGGGCTTTGCTGGTGAACACGGAAAACAACTGCGATTTTTCTCAGCCATTTCACTATTTGCAATCTGATGGCTTTTGGCAAGTGCTCAAAAAAGATGGAAAGCAACTTAATGGCCACATTAAAAGCATTTTGACTTTGATAGAAGAAGTGGACTATGCATTTATTGATGAGGCGCTATTTCAAATTTGGTGTCAGCCAGAAAATCGTCAAAAATTTAATGTTGCCATGTTGACCAAGTATTTTCCGGGCAAAGCCGAATTATTTTTCCAAGCGAAAAATAAAAGAGGCAGCTGGTTCAACGAAATTGAAAATGGCATTTTAAACGAACCTGCTGAGCCGTACTTGCCTGTTCAAGAAGACGAGGATTTGGCATTTGTGCGCTCTGCCACATTTCAAAAAGTGGTGCTCCGGGTGTATAACTACACTTGCTGCATTTCCGGCATGCGGGTTATACCGATGGGCAACCACAGCATGATTGATGCTTGCCACATTGTGCCCTTTAGCGAAAGTGGAGACAATTCCATCAACAATGGCATAGCGCTGTGCCCAAATTTACATCGGGCTTTTGACCGGAATTTGATAGTCATAAATCAGGATTACCGGGTGATAGTAAACGAAAACTTCCACGAACTCGAAAACCACCAATACAGCCTGCGGCAGTTTCATGGCAGAAAAATATTGCTGCCTGAAGTAGTGGAGTATTGGCCGGGGAGGGAGAGGTTGAGGAAGGGATTTTAATTTATGCTATTGCCATTTTTGCACTGTCTTTCCATAAGTAATTTGGAATAGGTTCTTTTAGCTCCCAAGTAATACTCATCGGTTTTGAACCATAAGAACTCACAAATTCCACCTCACCCAAAAAAACGAAGCCCATTGTGTTTCCATATTCATCTTTGGATCTTTCTCGAACAAATTTTAAGATTCGTTTGCCCAAGCCTTTATGGTTTATATAAGTCAGTCCTTTTCCAGAATCTTCTCTTGTGGCATTTTGCGATTGCCAGTGAAAAAGGCGTTCGTTAATGGCATAATCGTCATACATGGTAGTTGGGGAATAATCCTCTTCTGATTTTTGCAAGTCGATAAATAGTAGCTCAGTATTTAGATTCTTATTTTCAGCAACTCCTTCCCGATTGCTAGATTTTGCTTTCAGAGTATGGTGCCCAAAAGCAGCCAATATTTGATCTCTGGTATAGCGGGCATGGACTTTCAAAGGTTGATTATACGGTAAAGTTATTTCCATTTCCAAGAACTCAATTCTATCATTTAAGTACTCCAACACCTCAATGATTTCAGATACCATTTCAGGATTTTGTCCGATGGTTTTGATGCTGGTTTCAATATCGAAAAAGCCTCCTTCTTTGGCCCAAATGTCGTAGTGAAGCATCAAACACATGGTTTTTTCATTTACAGAAAGGTCCTCCATTTGAAAATTAAAGCCTTTTTTGGCTAATCTCAGAATAAATGAAAAATAGCTGCTAGAGCGGGTCGCCATCCACTTCTTTGCAATTGCTGTGGTGATTTCTTTTTCATGGGGATTTGAAAAGTTGAGTTTGGGATCAGCCTCAGCACACAGACGACTCCAACTGGTTTGGGTTTTATAAACCAGTTGAATTGGAATATTATAAAAATTCAAGAAGTTTTTCAGATTCAGAGGCAAATGAGTTTGGTGTTTGTAATTCTGAATCTTCTGAATAAGTTGTCTTTTGCCTAATTGGGTTGCTTTTCGCACATTTTCTAAAATGGTATCTTTGGCCTTTTTCTCCAAAATAATAGAGCAACCCAAAGGCAGATGTGGAAAATCAGCTTCTATTTCATTTAATACTGGTGTGTTTGTTTTGCCAATTAATGCTCTGAATTTATTTTCAAAATCGTATTCAGGCCGGGCATTACCGACAAAGTCCAAAACGGTCAGTGACTCTTTATCTTTTGACAAGCGTAAGCCCCGTCCAAACTGCTGAAGAAAAACGGTTAAACTTTCTGTTGGCCGTAGAAATAAAACAGTGTCAATTTCGGGTATGTCAACACCTTCGTTAAAAATGTCAACTACAAACAGATAGTTAATGGTTTTGCTTTTTAACTTTTCCCTCAGCAAAGCCCTTTCTACTGTGTTTTGGCTAGTTAAAGCTGCTGCTTTCAGCCCGACGAAGGCAAACTTCTCCGCCATAAAATTGGCATGTTCTATTGTTGCACAAAATCCCAATGCCCTTACTTCATGCGGATTGCTGAGATATTTGTCCAGGTTTTGAATGATCTGCCCGACTCGTATATCATTGGCTGTATAAAGCTTACTCAATTCCCCCGCTACATATTTGCCATTTTTCCACTCCACTCTTGATAAGTCAACACTATCTGAAAGGCCAAAATATTGGAATGGACAAAGAAGTTTTAAATTTAAGGCTTCCGGCAAGCGGATTTCTGAGGCAATTCGTCCATCAAAATCTTCTAAAATGTCAGCACCATCCATCCGCTCTGGAGTGGCAGTTAAGCCTAACAAAACCTTTGGTTTGAAATAGTTTAGAATTGGCCGATAGCTATTTGCTGCAATGTGGTGAACTTCGTCAATGACAACATAATCATAGTAGGTTTCAGAAAGAGCAAGGTCTCTTAGTCGATTATTTAGCGTTTGAACAGAAGCAAAGACATGGGCAAAGTTGTCGGGTTCTATTCCATCAACCCACAGTTCACCAAAATTTTGGTCTCTTAGAATGGCTCTATAAGTGCCTTGTGCCTGTTCCAGAATTTCTTTCCGATGGGCCACAAAAAGCAATTTGGCTGAAGGATTGTTTTCTTTAAACTGCTTGTAATCAAAGGCAGAAATAACAGTCTTTCCAGTTCCTGTAGCAGCAACAATCAAATTTCTATAACGTCCATGAATGGTGCGTTCTACCTCAAGTTTCTCAAGAATTTCACTTTGGAAATGGTGTGGCTTTACATCAAAAAAAACTTGAAGGGCATGAGGTTCCGTAATTTTACCTCTGTTCAGTGCCTTTTTGAGTTTATCTTGATCTTCTTGTGGATTGTATGTTTCGAACTCAGCGTTTTGCCAATATGATTCAAATGTCTTCTGAAACTTATCAATAATGTGGCCAACCTCTTTTGTGGTAATCTTTAGGTTCCATTCCAGTCCATCGGTCAAAGCCGTTCTTGAAAGGTTGGAAGAGCCAATATAGCCCGTATGAAAGCCGGTGTTACGATGAAACAAATATGCTTTGGCATGCAACCTTTCATTACCCGAATTGTAGGAGATTTTGACTTGGGTGTTTTTGAGTTGACTAAGTAATTCAATCGCTTTTGCATCTGTAGCACCCATGTACGTGGTGGTAATTACCCGCAGTTCACCCCCTTTTTGGGTAAACTTTTCCAATTCCTTTTCCAGCACAATAAATCCTTTCCATTTGATAAAAGATACAAGGAAGTCAATTCGATCTGCTGAAAGGATTTCCTTTTTCAGTTCGCTGTCCAACGAAATACCAACATTTCCTCCTGTAAATAATTCACTGTGGGTTAATCGGGTATAAGGTGTAATTTCTTTTAGATGCTGTTCTATGTTTGAGAAATCTGCATCAAGCTTTTTAATAATTGCTTTTAATATCTGAGCTTCAGTTTCTACCAAGTCAACACTGAAATCTTCGTTTGGAAAATCGGATTGGAGAATCGCAATAATCTTATTGCTCAGGTCAATTTGGCGAGAAATAGAATCTGGTCCAGAAACCAGACCTAAAGCTCTTTTAATAATAGCCAATAAGTATTGACTTAGAATTTGAGAGGCTTCGACTTTGTCTAATGGAACACGTTCGATGTAGTATCGTTCATGATCTAATGCATTGATTTTGTTGGAAATCAATTTGGAAATAAGTTCCTCGTATAATCCTAAGGTCATGGTTGTAATTGTATAAATCGTTTAATAATGGGTACATCTGGGTCAGCCCAATCCAGTTCCATGAGTTTCTGAAAGTCAACCCACACTACTTCTTTGTGTTCAGCTAAAAGTAAAGTTCCGTCCATGATTTCACAAAGAAATGGGATTAACAAAATCTTTTTGTCCGATTGAATTGCATGTAGATTAGGTTCAAGACGCTTTAGGATTTTTATACTTAAACCAAGTTCCTCTTTAATTTCTCGTTGAAGGCATTCCTCTTCAGACTCATTCGGTTCGATTTTTCCTCCAGGCAATTCCCATTTTAAAGGTAGAGTCATAAATTCACTTCGTTGTGCACAGAGGAGTTGGCCTTCTTTAACAATCAGAGCGCAGGTTACTGGAATGGTTTTCATTATAATACAACATTATGAAAAACCAACGAATGAACATGCAAATAGGTTTTTCAACTTATTTCAACCAAACTCCAAAACGCATTGGCGCTCTTAGTCCTCATCCGGTTCCAGGCTATGTAATTTATTCGATCAGCGTCTCTGTGCTGTGCCATATAGTTTCCACTCGCACCCATTTGCACCTTGTGCGGTTGAGAATGCCGTCTGTAGCGCCAACAATAAAACCCAACTCCAACCAGTCTCTTAACAGAAGAAGAGTCTCTTAACAGGAGGATTACATCAGCTTTACCTTACTTCATTGTCCTCAAGGCCTTGGATTGCACCAAACTTTTCATTTGCGTAATCGCAATTTGGTTGAGTTGCAACAGCCGGTCACTTGGGTGCAAACACTGATGAATGAGCACCGCATTGATCCTTTCCAGGTTGGAGAGTACCACCAACTGTTCCAAAGTGGCATGGTCTCGCATGTTGCCTTCCAGACTTGGGTTTGCCTCCTTCCATGCGGCGGCTGTGATGCCAAACAAGGCCATGTTTAACAAGTCGGCTTCACTGGCATAGGTAATCCTGGCTTGCTTGGCGGTGATGGTTGCCGGTATCAGCTTTTCTTTGATGGCGTCGGTATGAATGTGATAGTTTACTTTGGCTAAGGTGCGTTGCAGGTTCCATTCCAGCTTAAGGCGGTTGTTTTCGTCTTCTTTGAGGCGTTGGAATTCTTTGATGAGGTAAAGTTTAAATCCTGAACTCACCCAGGAAGCAAACTCAAAAGCGATGTCCTTTTGTGCGAATGTTCCACCACTATTTCCAGTTTTTGATATAATGCCTTTTGCATTCGTACATTCAATCCACTTGCTTGGCGACATTGTAAAAGAATTACTTCCGGCTTCAAACAGAAAGGAGTCGAATTCGACCCCTTTGAAATCAGGATTATTTAGTTGCTCCCAAAGGCCTAAAAACTCAAGCGTAGTTCGGGAACGCATCCAGTTTTTAACCACATCTTTAGGTTCTTCGGCATTCTTCTGCCTGGCTATATCTGTAAGCGAAATATAATCTTCCTTATCAATTTTCAATGTGGCTATTGAAAGCCCTTTTACAATGATGAGTTCTTTCTTTCCCATACCATTTTTATTGTGGCGAATTCGCCATATTTGATTTACCATTACCCTCAAATCAATCACAACATTTTTAACGGCACCAATCACCAAATCCATTTCCTTTTGGGCATTGAATTTTCCGATAGAAAACCGGATAGCACTAAATGAAGCCACTTCATCTGATCCCATAGCCATCAAAACATGTGAAGGCTCAATAGATGTAGAAGTAAAGGCACTGCCATTTTTCACAGCCATTAAAGCTAAAAGGCTGTCAGGGTTGCTTAAACCCATGATCATCGCATCAGAGTCCACCCCGGCAAATTTCAAATTGGCGGTGTTAAAAAGCCTGTTTGCCATGCGTCCTTTCACTCGGGTATCTTCAATTTTGAGTAATTCAGTCTCCAAATAATTTCTCATTACTTTGATGTCCTCAGCATTTTTCTTCATTTCATTTCCTGCAATAGCGCATCCCATGCATAAGCCTACAATTCCACGCTGTTGGTGAAAAGGATCTACGGCTGCAAAATGGTTAAGCCGCATAGCCACAGAGCCGGGCGTTCTGCCAATCAATCCTGCCAAATAAATGAATATCTGCATTGCGGGAGTGCAACTTGCCAAAAGATAATTTCAAATACAGATTCAGCGAGAGAATCAGTTCCTCCCGTTTCCAGCGGTTTTGGGCCATGCTGCAAACTCTACAGGTAAAATGAAAAAATCAAAAGTATAGCCAGATTTTTCAACCAAAGTCCAAAACGCATTGGCGCTCTTAGTCCTCATCCGGTTTCAGGCTATGTAATTTGTTCGATCAGCGTCTCTGTGCTGTGCCATATAGTTTCCACTCGCACCCATTTGCACCTTGTGCGGTTGAGAATGCCGTTTGTAACGCCAACAAAAAAAGGGGTCACAAGATTTTCCCGTTATTGTGGTTATTGATCCAGCATGTTCCACAGCAACCAGAAACACCGTTTGGCATAATTAACTTATGAGATGGAGAGTTCTTTCGTCAAAATTTCCACCAAAAAACTGATCTATAACCTTGTAAAATCGCTTGTATTCCGAAGTATCAATCGATGAAAACAGTGTCATACAAGCTTTCAGCTTCAAGTCGTCAGGACTGCCAAATACCTTATTTGCATGATTCTCCTCAAGTAATAAGAGCTCGTTCGTAATTTGTGTAAGGCGTGTACTTCAATGTTAGTTCAATTCGTCAAATTTGGCTTTCATGGTCGGGTTGCCGTGAGTCAGCTTCTTAATTGTCAAGTCTTCGGTTTTTTCATTTGCTAGTCGAAGAACCGGTTTTATTGAGAACTCTAATCTGTATATTTTGACCGATTATCAATGAAGGTATAGCATTAAAATAGCTAGTTGGAATATGAATTTAAATTCTAACGGGATTGCTTGGCACATATGCTTGCCGCTAACGTTTGCAGCTTTGAGATGGGCGGGACTTTTGCCACAAAACTTGATTTGAAAAACTAATGTTTGATTAACCACAAAACTGTCTTTGGAACACGAAGCTCCGCCTTTTGGGTAGGTGCTGTTGGCAGTCCGGGCTTTTTGATTACGTTTTGGATAAATGCACAAAGTCATAAATGCATTAGTCTTATTGCCTTAAGTAAATTATTTCCATTATCCATTTCCTTCATAATATCGTTAACAGGCATTTTGCAGATTCCTTCCATTTTTGATATAAGGTCGGGAGATGTGTCTAGATGCCAAGCAAAAACGCTATTATGTTTAAGCCATTTTACATCCCAAAGCAATTCACCATACCTGTATACTATTGTAAAGTCATCTGATTTCTGTTTGTCATTGTCAAAGCTCAACCCTTTTGATTTTAAACTGTCAATGTCAAATTGGTCAGCGTTCATTTGTCCTAATGAAAATAGTTCATCGTCTTCTTGATTGATTTCCGATAATGGAATTTCATAGTCAATTCTAAACTGTTCAACTCCACCAGTATATTTCTCATTAACTGCTTTTTTGTCAATGATCAAATTGAATATGTGTAAATATACTGGCATAGTTTATTATTTTCTTTAGCCGACTGCTAACGGTTTCGGGCTTGGCGAAGGTGGCGATTTTCACTACAAATGTTGATGCGGAGAACCAAACTTTCTTTAACCACAAATGTGTCATAGAAGCACGTCACCCCGCCAATTGCAAATGTGCTGTTAGCGGATGTGCGCTTAACGTTTAACCCAATTTTCGATTTTAATACCTTTAATTCTGTCAAACTCTTTAATGTTTTCAGTAACCATTATCAAGTCATTTTCGATTGATGTACAACCAATTAACAAGTCAAAATCACTAATCATTTTTCCTTCGCTTTGTAGTCGTACTTTTTCTTTACCATATGTCTGAAATGCGTCAAATATGGGTAAAATACTCAGTTGTCCAATAAATTTTTCAATGAGTTTATGATTCTTTTTAGGATTGTCACTTTTTTCTGCGCCAAAAACTAATTCTGCCAATGTAATTTCAGAAATTGCACAATTGTCTATGCCTACTTCATTCAATTTTTCAATTATGTTGTATTTACCCCTTAAAAAATGAATCCAGATATTTGAGTCAAGCAAAAATTTCATTATAGGTCAATTGATTTCTTTTCGACTCTTGAATTTCTTATATCATTTATTATTTCATCTGAAGTTCTTGTGTCTTCCCATGCACCATGCAAGCTCTTCAAGTCAAAATATTTCTTCTCTGTAACCTCTATTGATTCTATCAATTTAACAATTAATCTTTTCTTAGATATGTTGTCGAGTTTGGTCAAAAAACCAAAGTATTTGTCGATTGTAGTATTTTTTAATGCTATTCTCATAAACTTTTCTTTTCACAAAGGTACAAAAATAAGTCCAATTCTCTTTCTGTCATTTTTGCGCATTTCTGCTAACGTTTTTGGGCTTGGCGATGGGCGGGCTTTTTAGCACAAAAGTTGGTTCGGAGAACTAAACTTTGATTAACCACAAATGTGTCTGAGGTGCACTGAACCGCCACTTTTGCCAAACCCGTGTTAGCAGTGTAAGCCTCCGGTCATCCACGTTCCAATTGCTTTAAAATCTACCGCAGCTTTGCGGCATGAAAACAGATAACAATTCATTGGCGGCTTTGGTCAAGAAGTTCAATCGAAGTGGCCTTTCGGTTTCCA
>Ga0247833_1000485_pt1 | contig 72534 bp, 89 predicted proteins | sample LaCruzMarch2015__7_FD_187117 | JGI IMG/M metagenome (GOLD analysis project Ga0247833, IMG submission 187117) | Freshwater microbial communities from meromictic Lake La Cruz, Castile-La Mancha, Spain - LaCruzMarch2015_8m | ecosystem: Environmental > Aquatic > Freshwater > Lake | place: Spain...
TTAGACAGCACCTGGGTTGAGATTCCCATTGAATATGAAAATCCTATTACAAATAATCCTGTTTTTATCAGAGTGGTTGCAGGTAATTTACCTCCTGGATTAGAAATCAACGAGCATGGATTGATTAGAGGATACGCTGCTCCTCCCTTTATAAACGTCAACCTGCCCCCAGTCAACACTGTTGCTACAGCAGTAAGTAACAATGTTATAACATGCCTTAATACCAGTAACTTTACTGCAGGAAGACCTGTCGTTTTCTCTGGAATTTCTATTGGCGGAATAGTTCCTGACCAAACTTACTTCATCGCAGCAGTGATTAATGGAACGTCGTTCACCGTGTCTAATACAATGGATGGGCCGGTTGTTGGCTTCACTGATGCTGTTGGATATATGCCTGTACAGCTCCCTTCTATCACACGGGGTCAGCCAACTAGTAAGACATTCAATTTTGTTCTCAAGTTAGATAGTGCGTTAGGGAGTGACATTCAAAGTTATTCTATATCTGTAGTAAATCAGAATACTACAGTAAGTCAAGGTGGTCCTGGTCTAGGACCAAATTCAAGAATTCCTGCAATATTCAACACGAGACCAGAAACATTCCAACTGGATCGTGATTTAACTGACTTTGGTTATTATGTGCTACCGCCCGACGGGAAAGGCACAACATATCCTATAAGCCAACCTGCGTTCATTGGTACTATCACGAGCGACAATCGATTTAATTTTAGTATTTTGGGGTACGATTTTGACGGCAATGACCTACAGTATACTTTTCTTAATCTGCCTTTAGGATTAGTCGGCGACCCAGACACTGGTTGGATAACAGGAAACCCAGTAATCAATCCCGATAATGTTAGCATTTTTTCATTCAGTGTATATGCCACTAAAGTAGTATTCGGAACAGTGACTAGTTTTTCAACTCCTACTTTTACTTTCTCGTTTAAGATCGTGACTAACATAAACGGTGATATAGTTTGGATTAGTCCAGCAGATTTAGGTATAGTGCTGAATGGATTGCCTAGTATGGCATATGTCAAGGCGACTAGTGATATTGATCTTCGATACAGAGTCGTTCCCGTTCCCGGGGAGGCGCTTCCTCCTAATCTAACATTGCTATCTACCGGAGAACTATCAGGTATTGTTGCGTTTCAGCCAGGTACTGTAGTACAAACCCTAAACACCACGACGCCGTTCACCTTTACTATTGAAGCCTATTCAGAAACCTTTGCATCGTTGACATCTAGTCAGACGTTTACTTTATCAGTTTATCAAGAGTTTAACAATCCTACCGATATTCTATACATCAAGTGTACTCCTAGTATTTCAGACAGAAACTTACTAGCTACGTTGCTAGATAGTGACACTCTCATTCCGCCTGATTATCTTTATAGGTCAGACGATCCTTTCTTTGGAAAAGCAACGAGTGTTATCTATGAACATGCATACGGTATAAATGCAAGCAACATTGATGAGTATCTAGCAGCAATCACGAAGAATCACTACTGGAGACAACTTACTTTAGGTGAGATCAAGACTGCGGTTGCACGTAATAATGAGACCGGTGAGATTCTATATGAAGTAGTGTATAGTGAAATATATGACAATCTAGTCAATTACAATGAAACAAGATATCAAGTAGGATCGCAGTCAAACTTCATTAATCCACAGGGTGAAAGCGTATCAAAGGAAATTTATTGGCCAAGACCTATTCCGCTATTCTTAGGTCCTTGGTACGATAGTGAAACGAACATCTTTACTTCTTGGAATAATATTCCTGACGGTCAATTGGCGTTCACTAGTAGAACACCTGGTTTTGCAAGAATTTTGTATCCTAACTCTCTGCCTAACATGAGACAACAGGTAGTAGATGAGTTGGGGCAAACGCAGAATTACGAGGTACTGCCGCTTTGGATGACTAGTCAGCAACGTAGCGGATCAACTTTGGGGTTTACTCCCGCTTGGGTAATTGCGTACTGCAAGCCGGGACTAACTACGTTACCCGACAGCACACCGGTCAGCTATGCTCAGTATATTCAATATCAAATTCAGAATAACTGGACTAACGCACCGGGTGAGTTACAGACATTGAACACCATCAACTTTAAGATCGATAGATTCAGTGTGAATAAGAGTGCTACATACAACTATGACAACGACCTTAATCCTCCTGCTTGGACTTCATTGCCTAGTGCAGACCCTACACCTGATCCGATCGACTCCCGAGACTTCTACGTGCTGTTTGAGCAGGAAACAATTTTACCAGATGAAACCCAATACTAAATACAATACGGAAATAGGAAAATATGACTAGCCAAATTAACACAAACGGAATAGATGTAAATTATCCAGTACCCGGTCAGAACAATAGTTCTCAGGGGTTTAGAGATAACTTTGCTCAAATCAGAACCCAGTTAAACACTGGTGCAAACGAGATCACGGATCTCCAATCTAAGGTTGTGGTTAAAGCTGCTCTTAATAACTCGACTCTCAATAACGACATGGGCAATACTCTTATCAGTAACGCATCCACTCGTGGTTTCAGGGCAACTACTTATAACTTGGGCAACGCTCTTGCAGGAAGTGTCGTAGTTGATGTTAACAGAGCCGATGTACAGTTCGGCGCATTACAAGGTAATGTCTCGTTACAGTTCGGTAATTGGGCCCCCACTAATACACAAAGCAATGTTGTTTTAAGACTCACGTTTGCAAATAATTCGCCAGCTTATATCTCACTACCTAACAATTGCGTAAGTTCAAACAACAATTTCGGTGTAACCCTACTTGAGAATTATGCAAATGTTAGCGGAACTGCTACTCTGAGTGCTCCGGCAAATGCAAACATCATTGAACTTCGTTTCTCAACTATCGATTGCGGTACCACCGTCACAGTAGAACCTATCAATCGTCCCTATCAAACAACTCAAGTAGTCACCCGTGACCCTGCTCCAACCGGTCTTCCCGGTGATGTAAACGGTGACGTTGCGGTAGGTGCTTCGATCGGTCAAGTAACTGCTAACACAACGTTGAACGGTCCAACAGTCATCACTGCTAATACTTTCACATCAACTGGTAGTTCTATCTCGGGAAATACTCTTACCATCGGCACGGTGACCGCTGGCACCATTAGTGCTGGAATGCTACTCACTTCAGGTGTAGCAGCAAATACCTATATTGTAAGCAACCAGACTGGTACAGGGTCTGGATCAATTTGGACAGTAAGCCCAAGTCAAACGGTGTCTTCAACCGCGATTGATGGTTCTACTGGAATCATCACTGATGCAAACAACGTTGCTGTTCTAACTGTAGGTGTTCAGACTTCAGGTGTCGTTCAACCCGGTATGATTCTAAACGGAACCAACGTAACAGCAAATACTTTCATCGTTAAGAATATTTCGGGTTCGGGCAATGGCTCAACATGGCAGGTAAGCACTGCACAGTTTGGTGCAAACACAACTATCGGCGGCAATATTGGATTGTTGACAGTAAGTAATACTACTGGTTTCTATCGTGATATGCCGATCACCTTTACTGGTACAACATTTGGTAATATCAATGTAGGCACCACATATTACGTAAAAGAAATCGCAAGCGCAACAGGTATCACGTTGTCAACTACCCCAGGTGGAGCAATGTTGACTCTATCTAACGCTTCCGGTACGATGTCTGGTAACCCAGTAACATATATGTACTTGGCCACAAACGATTACAATTCCGATTCGTTCTCTAAGACAGTAACTAACACTTACGTAACTACTAACGACATCAAGCTAAGTGGCACGGCTAATCTATCAGTGAATGCTCCTATTGTGTTTACTGGTAGTGTTTTTGGTGGTTTAGCTGCTAACACTGTATACTATGTGAAGTCAATTGATAGTGGTAATTCAAATATCACGGTAAGTCAATCAAGATATAATGGCATCGCAGGATCACCTGTTCTATTAACTACGGCATCAAATACTGCGACTGCGACTGCAACTTGCTACACCGGAGGCAATGATATTTGGCAACGCATTAGCTTCAGTGCTTGGTAACATATGGAACATCCGTTTATAAATAATATCGGGGGCAAGTCACTTGAAGAACTTCAAGAAACTATGTCTGGTTTAACGAGCAAACTAACATTTGCGTATAGAACAGGCAACGGTCCCTTGATACATCAATTGCAGATGGCTCTTGAAAGCTACAAGAATCAGCACAGCAAGAAAATGGATGAGATTTTTGATAAACAAAAGCTAACTAACAAAATCAATATTCAGTCCGACAATGCACACAAGAATTGAGAAAGACGCCTTTTTTCAGGCAGGTGTTCATTTTGGAGGAAGTTTTTACGTAAACACCTATGAGCTAACTCTTTCTATGCTAGTAGAAACTGATGTGGACAGAGAACAAGCGATAGCAATGGAAAGATTGAATTATTTTTTAACCGATACTTTGCAGAATTGCTTGTTTATTCAAGACACCGAAATAGTCAGCATCGAAAATTATAAGAAAGCCGGACTTAAAATCTGCGAACTTCCAAAAGAACCATTAGATCAGGTAGTTGGAATGATACTTATACAAAAGCTGAATGCTATCATGGAAGACAGAATGGTTGTCACTGACCTCACATTAGGATCAGTGTTGAGCGAGGGCGTTCGCTATCACATCGTAGCCGAAGTAGCAGAAAGCATGATGAGTGGTGACTTTTGGTGGAACAAGCCTGACTTCTGCATATGCAGGAACCCATTCATTCAGGCAAAGTTCGGCAACATAGTTAAGCTATTCGATGATAGTGAATGGGCTAGATTGGGCTTAACTTGGAAAGAAAAAACATCCAAATAGCTTGACAACACCCCTATAACCTGTCACAATACCTTATATGATTACCGACAAGTATGGACAGCAAATCTACACAGAACAAGATATATGTGACTATTATATGGTCAACAATGACGCACAGCTAAAGAACGTGCTAGTCTCAGACAAGATCACGTTCAGTCCTGAACTAAATCTAGAAAAAATTCCAACTCTAATTCATCACATAGTCAACGAAGACTTGTCTGTCGAGGAATTCGATAACAGATGCAAAGAAAATTGGTATATTCCGAAAGAATATCTAGAACTCGACATTGCTAAGTTTGTTTTGGATCAATGTAAGACCGAAGCAGAACTACAACGGGCAGGTGAAGAGTTGTTAATGTACCAAGAACGTGATATGTTTGTTCTTCTACAGTATTTGAAATACCTAGTCGATACTATGCGTAAGAACAATATCGTCTGGGGTGTAGGAAGAGGTTCTAGTGTCAGCAGTTTCGTGCTGTATCTCATTGGGATTCATCGGATTGACTCGTTGTACTATGACCTGTCTATTAATGAGTTTTTAAAATAGTCGTTGTTTTACGGACATAAATACTAAAACAAAGGAGAACAAAAATGGCAGAATATCGTTCAGCATTAGGAAAATCAGTTGACATGGGATCCATTGCTTCAAGGAATGAGCATGTCCGCGCAGTCGGAAACATGAAGGTTAATGCTCGCGGCGACACCATTGATAGTCAGGGACGAGTAGTTACTCCCGTGACTAGAAAGGTAAGTGATGGGTATCAGCGTACAGTTTCTAATCGAGCAGCTAATGTCCTAAAACCAAAGAACGCAGCAGCCGCTGACGTTCAAGCAGGTGAAGAGCTTCATCCAGCCGAACTAGAGTTAGAAGATGATCACGAAGCCGAAGAAATTGAGGCTATCAAAGCAGCACAGAAGGTTGTCATCAAGCCAGCCAGCGAAGCTCCTGATTTCGTGATTCCGGAAGAAACTAAGAAAACTAAGTAACATGGCTAGTAGACGTAATCTATCTGTAACCAAAGTAATGAAGCTACGTCCACTAAAGGATACCATTCTAGTACATGGAATGGAGTTTAAGGAACGTCTAAGTCGAGGAGGACTTATTCTTCTAGACGATGACATGAAGAGCCAGGGAATTCGGCCGCGCTGGGGGCAAGTCTATGCAGTCGGACCTGACGTTAAAGATGTAAAAGTAAATGATTATATTATGATAGCACACGGTCGCTGGTCACGTGGTCAAACCATCGAAGACGAAGACGGCGAGAAAATTATCCGTAAAGTAGACCCAAATGATATTTTATTAATTAGTGATGAAAAAGTAGAAGACTACACAATGAGTGACAAAGTTGTTGCATAAAGAATTGGGAGAAGGGAAACTTTCTCCCAATTTCATTGACAGTTTGGGTATAACATACTATTATAAGAGCATGAATAACAAATCTACCTTAGTTAAAACAATTCCTTACCTCGCCGCCGTTGTAGCTGCAGGTGCTGCTGCGTATGCTATTGTGAAGACATATAAAACGGTCAAGAGTTTGGACGATGTTTTACATTCAATGTTTAATGGCAAGAAAGTAACCGATGAAAAATAACCTGTGGGTTGAGAAGTATCGCCCGAAACACATAAGCGATTACGTGTTTGTAAACGAACGTCAGAAGGAACAAGTTGAGTCTTGGGTACGAGACGGTTCTATTCCGCATCTTCTGTTGAGCGGTGATCCGGGCACAGGCAAGACTACCCTAGCAAAAGTTCTTATCAATGAACTTGACATCGAACATTTTGACGTTCTAGAGATTAACGCTTCTCGTGAGAACGGTGTTGCAATCGTCAAAGACAAGATCAACTCGTTTGCACAGACTATGCCCTTTGGCAGAATGAAGATTGTCCTACTTGACGAGGCTGACTACACTTCCGCTGAATTCCAAGCAGCACTTCGTAACGACATGGAAGCTTATGCAAGCACTGTTCGTTACATTCTGACTTGTAACTATCAGCACAAGATCATCCCTGCACTCAAGTCTCGCTGTCACGAGTTCCATATCGCAAAGCCTGATATGACTGACTTCACTGCTCGTGCAGCTACAGTTCTTTTCGCTGAAAACATTGAGTTTGAGTTGGATGACCTTGATACGTATGTTCGTGCGACCTATCCCGATCTTCGTAAGTGTCTGAATCAGCTACAGAACAATTCAACTTCGGGTAAGCTAGTTCCTACACATTCTGAAGGGTCAGGAGAAGACGAGATTCTTATCTCTGCTACAGAATTGTTCAAGGCAGGAAAGATTCTTGAAGGTCGTCAGCAGTTAATGCAGTATATCAGTCTGTACCCAACCCGCGTTGAAGACTGTTATCGGTTCATGTATGACAATCTTGATCTTTGGGGCAAGTCGCAAGAGAAGAAGGATGCGGCAATCATCATCATTCGTAATGGTCTTGCTAATCTGCCGCTCGTAGCTATCCCTGAAATCAGTCTTGCAGCAACACTTGTGGAGTTGACATCGTGATTCACTTTTCATTTAACCTAAGCTGGCCATGGTTCAAGGATTTTGAAGGCTTACAGCATGACTATTTCTATAAGGCATGGCGTGTAACTAAAAATAAAACCCTAGAATTGCAGATCAGTCGCAGTTCCGATACTCTAATCGGAGGGAGCTTTGATTGGCGTATGAATACTGATCATGCAGGTGTAATGTTTGATGTTAGCCTATTCCGTAGATTCATTCATGTCTCGTTCTGTGATAATAGACATTGGAACGATGAAGAAAATCGTTATGTGAACTATGATAATCCAGAAGAAGTGGAGAAGTACTGGTGAGATACCTTTTAATTTCATTTTTGAGAAAAAATAACGGACAGATTGACGAGATGGTCTCTGTCAGCAAGCGTGTTCGTACATCCGACATGAACTCGCAGAATGTTATCATGGACTTTGCCGAACAGAAGGTGGTCAAATGCGTCATTGAAGGTAAGGAACATGATACCTCTTTCGACCTAATGCGGCAGTATTATGCGAGGGTCTATCCTACTCTAGTTGAACAGTTAGAGAAGGAAGCACCCATCACGAAGAAGCAGGAAAAATTAGCTGCTATGTTAACTCCTCCAAAGAAGAAAAAGTAAACGGGGCATTGCCCCGTTTACCATATTGATCATTTATACATTGTTAAGACATGTTCAATAATTTTGTGTCTTCTAATATCCTTCACATCAAACTTACAAGCTGCCATACCGGGCACACGATAATTTTCAATCCTGTGCGTCAAATCCAGTAAGCCATTATCAGGTGTCTTACGATCAGTCTGCTCTACATCTCCAGTAATGACTATCTTACTCCCTTCACCGATCCTAGTCATCAGCATTTTCATCTGGCTAGGTGTAGCGTTTTGAGCTTCATCTAGAATGATCCAACTGTGTTTGAAATTGCGACCACGGCAGAATGCTAGCGGGGCAATCTCGATAACTTGTTCTTTAACCATATATTCAAGTTCTGTTGTAGTATAGAACTCTCTTAGTACGTCGAATAGAGGTCTTACCCACGGTTCCATTTTAGAATTTAGATCGCCAGGTAAGAATCCGTGTTTCTCGTCATCGACGGCTACGGCTGGTCTTGTTAGTAAAATTTTATTACAATCTCCTTGTCTCATCGCTTTAATTGCTGCTAGCATTGCTAGATAGGTTTTACCTGTTCCCGCAGGTCCGCTAACCACGACGATATCTGTTTCAGGGTCTGTCAATGCGATTATGTATTTTTCCTGATTTATGCTCTGAGGCACTAGTTCGACTGGTTTTCGGACTTTCTTGGGTTGGGTTTGGTTAAAGTCGATAGTCTTGGACTCCTTCACATAGAACGTCCTTTCGTCTGAGTATCGTTTTCTGTCTCTCGGTTGTGCGCTTGTTCTTCTTTTAGGCAAGTTTGATCTCCTAAGATATGTTACACTTCACTAGAGAACTTTTGTTCTCATTCTTACTTAGAAACGGTTCATTGAGTAAACTATGAGTACGCTAGAAATAGTTTCCGATGATAAATATGTTTTCGACTGCTGAGGTTGCTTTCCTTGTTTTGTTATTTCCAAAGATAAATACAATCATGAAAAGTTTACCAGCAGATAAATTCTTTAATGACATAGACTTTGTTAGCATCGTGGATACTATCCGCAATGTCTACATGAGTGATGGTTCTATGTCCACTTTGCTTGATTTCGAGCGAGTACTTGATGAAGCCGATCTGTACGCTTATAAAAACTGGTTGATCGGGGAGTTAGTACAGGGTCCTGTAGTAGGACGCTACTCAGCTACTTGTATATTCATGTGGCCACACCAGCTGATGCCCGACCCTAGGGGTGCAATGAGGCTACATCAGATCGGTTGTAAAGTGAGATTCGGAAAGTCAGAGATTGAGGTTCCCGTAGAAGTTAAAGATTACGAAGATTTCGTACCGGGTACTAACTACCCAAAGATGAACAAGCGTAAAGTTTGGTTCGTTGAGATTAAGATTCCGTTCGAACTCATGGATGACATCAAAGAAGGTAGTATCGATATTGCTGATGATACTATTGACTTGAGCGAGATCGAAGACGCATACAATGAAGACTTAGATGACTCCACTAAGGCAGAAGGTCAAGGACCGCAAACTGAACAGGATCTAGCACAGCCTGAAGCAGACGCTGCAGGTGGACCGTTCCCACAGGTGTAACAATGAAACTTAACGAAGGCCTCGACTATTTGGACCTCAAGGACCAATTGAAAAATGAAGTAACGGTTGACGAGTACTCAGCAAAGATGGGTCCTGATAACGCCATCGTGACTATCACATTTACTGTATATTCTAAGTTAGCAGCAAACGATTTGGTGACTTGGTTTGAGCGAGGGTATGACTGGGTACTTGATGCTAGTATTAGTGATGGTGAATTAGAACCAGGAAAATACCTCGTGTTCGTTGAAATGGACCGTCGTTCTAAGGTACCTTCACGCATTTGTACATTACTTTCCGATCTAGAAACACTAACTGGTATAAAACTAGAAGACTGGAACGTAAAAATTGAGGGTGAAGACTGTCCCGCTGACCCCGAAGCAATCGCTAATAAAATGATACTGAATCCAAACGTATATAAAGCTGAAAAAGAATCAGAAAAAGAATTGAATGAATTCCGAACTATCGCCGGTTTAGCAACTAAGCCGATGTATGAGGAAAATGCATACACTAGAAGCATCAAATATTTGGCAGGAATTTAATATGACAGACACCGACATTTCGCCAGCAGCAGACGTATTAGTTAAAAACAACAACATAGATTGGATCAACAAGCGGTGGCGCCCCGCAATGGGATGGATGTATATGTCAGTCTGTATCTTTGACTTCATTCTCTTTCCTATTCTTTGGTCTATTCTACAAGCATCAACACAAGGCAATGTATCAACTCCTTGGCTACCGCTCAGTTTACAGGGTGCCGGTCTCTTCCACATCGCAATGGGTGCTGTGCTTGGTATTGCTGCGTATGGTCGTACTAAGGAAAAGATCGAAGGTGTACTTTAACACTTGACAATACATTCTCGGTATGTTAATGTATGACAATGGATCATTATAACACACTAGGCGTTGCGCGTTCAGCTACGCAAGAAGAAATCAAAAAGGCTTATCGCAAACTTGCGATGCAGCACCACCCTGATCAAGGTGGAAATCAGGATGATTTCCAACGATTGCAGGATGCCTATAGTGTGCTAGGTGATCCGCAGAAACGTTCTGTGTATGACAACCCTCCGCAGCAGTATCACTTCGGTCAACAACCAGGTGGATTCTCATTCAATGTTAATGGATTTGACTTGAACGAGATATTCGGAGCAGCGTTCAGTCAACAATTTCAAAATCAGCAACCGCAGAAACAGGTTTATCGTACCAGAGTAAATGTCTCGCTAAGAGATGTATATCATGGAAAAGAACAAGTATTACAATTAGGCACTCCTAAAGGTAACAAGACAATAAAAGTTACTATCCCTGCGGGTATTCAATCAGGTCAGAGCATTCGTTATGAAAACTTGATTGATGATGGTGCTTTGATTATTGAATATATCATCCAACCTGATCTTAGATTTACTCGTGAGGGGGATAACCTCTATGCAAATATTCCCATTTCAGTGCTTGATCTTGTAGTAGGTACTAAGATGAAATTTAGAACTCTCGACGATGTTGAACTAGACATTCACATACCGCCCAGTACACAACCTTATCAGCAAATTAGGCTAGCGGGTCACGGAATGCCCGCAGCAAATGGTGGAAAAGGGGACCAAATACTCTTGCTAAAACCTCTGATTCCTGCTAACATCAACTCTGAAATCATTGATGCAATCAAGCGTCATCGCCCTAACTAAATATTTTTAAAGCAAAAGGATTAACAATTGCAATCGTCACCTGAAATTGAGAATATCATTGAACGTGCCATTGAGGCAGCAAAGCAGCGCCGACATGAGTATTGTACGGTAGAGCATCTGCTTTGGTCGTTGATTTCTCATCCTCCGTTCAAGAAGTGCTTGAACAGCTTTGGAATAGAAACCGATCTCATGATTCAAGAAGTCGAAGCATATATTAACGGTCTTCATGCTATCGAGTCCAAGAACCCCGACTGTCAGCCGAAGCGCACTAATACACTTGAGCGTGTGATGAATCGTTCAGTCACTCAGGTGCTGTTTACAGGTCGTCGCCAGGTGATGACGATTGATCTGTATATGAGTATCATTCATGAGGGCAACAGTCATTCTCATTATTTCCTACTTAAGTATGGTGTCAACAAGGCTGAATTTCTTAATCACTGGCAGCTGAATTACAAGGGTGGTGATTTTGCGGGTGGCATCAGCACTACTCAAGCTGACGAAATTCTTGAAGAATACACTATCAATCTCACTGAACTTGCTCGTCAAGGAAAGCTTGAGCCTGTTATCGGCCGTGCTAAGGAAATTGACGACATCATCAATGTTCTCGCAAAGCGTTTCAAGTCTAACGTACTGATGGTCGGTGACCCGGGCGTTGGTAAAACTGCAATCGCAGAAGGTATCGCTAACGCAATCATCGCAGATGAAATTCCTGATTTCTTGTCGGGGTATGAGTTGTATTCTTTGGAAGTAGGTTCGCTGCTAGCCGGTTCTCGCTATCGCGGTGACTTCGAAGAAAAAGTCAAGAACGTAATCGAAGCATTGACTATCAAGAAGAAAGCAATCCTCTTCATTGATGAAGCGCACACCATGCAAGGTGCAGGTAATGCAGGTACTGGTGGCGGAACAGACTTCGCTAACATGCTTAAGCCAGCCATCACTAAGGGTCATCTTAAGGTCATCGCTTCTACGACTTGGGAAGAATTCTACGAATCTTTCGAAAAGGATCGTGCATTGATGCGTCGATTCTACAGGGTCACTATTGACGAACCTTCTCGTGATTCTACCGTTCGTATTCTTAGCGGTCTCTCCACTCGCCTCAATGAATTCCATGAAGTTAACATCACGGAAGAAGCAATCGAAGCCGCAGTTGATAGTGCTGATCGTTATATTCACGACCGCAAGAACCCTGACAAGTCGATTGACTTGCTTGATGCGGCTTGTGCAAAACAACGTGTTCTTGAAAACAAGGGCGCAGAGATCACTAAGGCATTGATCCACGAGCAAGTAGAGAAGTTCACCGGGGTGCCTGCTGACAAGTTGAGCGGTGATAACTTTGATCGTATCAACAATCTCGAATTGAACGTGAAGAATAAGCTCTATGGTCAGGATGAGACTGTGGATAAGGTTCTTGAGCGTGTATACGTCTCGTTTGCGGGAATCGGTAACGACAAGAAGCCGATTGCGAGTTTCTTGTTCTTGGGCCCGACGGGCACGGGTAAAACAGAATTGGCAAAGCTGCTGTCCAAGAATTTGGATATGCCCCTTCTCAAGTATGACATGTCGGAGTACGGCGAGAAGCACAGCGTAAGCAGCTTGATTGGTCCTCCCCCGGGTTACGTGGGCTTTAGTGATTCGCAAGTACAAGGTGGACGCTTAATCTCAGACCTGAGCAAGAACCCGCACTCTATCCTACTGTTTGACGAAGTTGAAAAGGCACACCCTGACATCTTCAACATCTTCCTTCAGATGCTAGACGAAGGTCGTGTTACTGGTTCGAATGGTAAGGAAGTGTCAATGAAGAACTCTATCATCATTCTGACTTCTAATCTGGGGTCTGCTGACAATGAGCGTAATAGCATCGGCTTCGGCTCGCTAGAGAAGACAGGTGAAGATGACAAGGCTCTCAAGCAGTTCTTCAAGCCTGAATTCCGTAATCGTCTTGACATGGTTTGCAAGTTCAACAAGCTGGACACACTGGCTATCAAGAAGATCGTCATCAAGTTCGTCGAAGAATTGAAGAAGCCCCTGCTAGAAAAACACGCCATCGCTCTCAATCTTTCTGAGCCGGTAGTTGACTATCTTGCAGAGCAAGGTTATGACAGCAAGATGGGCGCTCGTCCTCTTGCTCGTAAGATCGATGAATTGATTCGTGTTCCGCTATCAAAGAAGATTCTCTTTGAACGTATCAACAATGCGAACGTCATGGCAGTCATGGAGAACGGTGAAATCACGTATAACGTAACGCATAAGCAAACAGCAAGGATTGGTGATGACGGTATTATCCAAGTCGAAAGTCAAGGTTAAAGACAGTAGGTGTCTATACTTCAACAAGTTTAGCTATAAAGTACGCTTGAAGGCTAACGAGTTGCAGTGCGTTCCTAGTTACGCCGGCCATATGGATAGCTTTCGGCAGATACTCAAAGAACGGTTAAAAACCCAAACGAATTATAGTTACTATCGAAAAAAGATCGACCGAGATAAAGTAGATTATGAAGCTGTCGAGAAGTTCTTAACTTTTCGCAATACGTACATTAAGAACAAGAATCTAGTGTCTTTTCGTCATGAAGGAAGTAGTGTTTTCATATATGCTAATGAATTAAAAATCATTAATGAGGCACTAGATATTGGTTTCACCGCTGAAGTTACTCAGGTCGTTCCCATGCCTTCCAAAGTGATTTTGTTTAAGAAGGATCCTCCTGCTGCATATAGAATATACTGTAAAACTTCAACGCAGCCAAGTTCTATTAGACAAGAACTACTTGACTATTTGGAACGTACTCCTGATATGGTACCAAGTAGTGCATTGGAAAACTCATTAATTAAAACTTGGCCGCGGGCATATTTTCAAAAAAGTTATTATTTTGACTACAACGACGATAGAAACACCCTAGTGATGCATCTATTGTTTCCAAACCTTTTGGGTGAATCTTACAAATTAGAAAAGAAGTAGGGTTGAGATAAATACTCTTATAATAACGGAGTATTTTATGGCCAAAATGATTGAGGATGTAGTTGTCATCAAGTTATCTAAACTTGTTAAAGACAGCGATACCGCAACTGCAATTGTCACAGAAGATGTGCAAGCTGCATTAGAACAAGTAGCTCAAGAACTCGCTGGCGAAGGTGTCTTGGTAGAAGTTGAGAAAGCGTAATGGCTCAATCTACTACCTTGATCCTTCTGCCGCAAACGGCCTATGCTAATCCGGGCAACGGTGCGCCCTATACGGTAACTGGTAACTCGCAGCCCGGAGCAGGATATTATCTAGGTAATAGAGATTTACAGACTGTCAACATCAGTCTTTCTAGCTGCGTGGGTAACATTGTTATCGAAGCTACTCTTGCTACAGCCCCGAACGATGTTGACTGGTTCAAAGTTTACGAACTAGAAGCAAATGCATTTGCTCCGGCTAATTCTGTCCCGCAACTCGCATCCAATGCTTCACTATACACCAACGTTGAAGGTAACTTCGTCTATCTGAGAGCTAAAGTAGAAGACTTTCAGAACGGCGGGGTCAATTACGTCAAATTATCATATTAAAGAAAGAGATAAAATGGAAACAACAATCAACATGAAGGCTCAATTCGAAGCTTTCCTCGCAGAAAACGAAAAGTTTGAAAAGGGTAATAGTGCTGCCGGCACTCGTGCCCGCAAGGCACTTGGTGAACTTGCAAAGCTTTGCAAGGCCCGCCGTAACGAAATCACTGAAGAAAAGAACGCACGTAAAGAAGCGAAGTAAAACCGAGTTACTGATGTGAAGATTTCTCAGATCATCGTAGAAAACCGCAAACGCTTAGTAGAAGGCGGAAACCTTGCTATCCGTGGTCATGAGGCAGAACATCTTGATCTTAAGGTAACTAACAGAGGATACATTGTTCCTATTCTGAACAATCTTCTAGCATCTATCGATGCAGCCTTTGCTAAACAATTCAAAAAGCCATTATGGAGCCCTGAGCTACTAAAGAGCGGGGAGTTTCTGAGCGGGTCTAGCTTGCACTTCTTTAATGTGCAGGGCATTCCTGATGAGACATTCGTATCCAAGAAGCCTACTGTAGGTGATATGGACACAATGGTTAATAAAGAGCTAGAGGCTGAACTAAGTCAGTTCCTAACTCAAAACGAAGATAAGCAGATAGGCCCTGCAGTCTTGAGAGGCTTTCAGCGTGGCAACGAACAGTTCAGTTCACTCTGGGAGCTTCAAGACCCTCCCATCAAGATTCAAATTGACTTTGAGTTCGTAGAATTTGAAGGTGAAAAGCCAACTGACTGGGCACGTTTCAGTCATAGTTCAGCTTGGGATGATCTACAAGCAGGCGTAAAGGGCGTATTCCATAAGCTATTGATTCAAGCATTCACTGCATTGACTCGTAAAGAGTTTTACTTACGTAAACTGGTAGGTCGCGGTAAGGCACGCCAGGAAGAAGATGTACCTACAGTAGATAACATGTATAGCTTTGCAGTGTCATCTAAAGAAGGTGGCGGCTTACGAGCAAAGTACGATCCGGTCATAGATGCGACAACCGGCAAGCCAGAAATCAAAGACGGCAAGCCAGTAATGAGAGCGGCACCTACATCGGGCTATATTCAAGATATTGGAAATATTTTTCAAACTGTTCTTGGTAAGCGTTTGGACCCTAAGAAGGTACAAGAACTATCAAAGAACTTTTGGTCATTCTCTGGCTTGCTTGACGTAATGAACCAGTTACTTTCTCCAGACGAAAAGAATCATGTTGTACAAGCGTTCCTGCTGAAAGTAATTGGACCCGGTGCTCAGGGTATGTATAAGAACAACCCCGACAAAGATAAAGCAGAGAAAGCTACTGCTATCAATCACCTACTTAAAGTATTAAAGGTACCTAAGCCAGCTAATCTTGATCAGATGATGAAAGACTACTATGCTGGTTATAGGATGACTTCTGCTGACGAAGCGGGTGAAAAGACTAACGAAATCGTCAAGGGCATGGCAAAGAATGCGCTAGATGAGAATGCTCCTAACTATAAGCGCAAGGGCATTCCGCATATCTACAATCCCGGAAGCAGCGTCGAAATGAAAGATGCCGACTTCATTCGCATGTGCCAAGAAATTGCGGGCATGGGCGGAAAGCTCGACGGTGCTCCTATCAATCTCAAAGTAGACGGTGCTGGTATTCGCTTCGGTAAAGACGAACAGGGCAAACCATTCTTCATGACTTCTAAGGTCACTGATCCTAAGTATGCTGAGGACTACGGTGATTTTGAGCAATTTGGTACCGTTATGGGGCAGGATCCTGAGCGCCTTGAGTTCACGAAGAAGTATGATGAAGCCCTAAAGACTATCGTATCAGCAGACTTTATCAAGCGTCTTCCCGCTGACACTATCGTTCAAGCAGAAATGCTATTCATGCCGATGGGCAAGCAAGCAGAAGACGGTATCACATTCGTAAATATTCCATATGATCAAAAGAAGTTAGGGACTATCATGACCTTAGTTCCATTCAGCGTGAAGACTTTTAGCACAGGTGAGCCAAAGCCCGACGCTGCTAAGATCAAGCAAGAATTGCTAAGAGATAGCACTAAAGAAATCAAGATCGTAAACAATCAATTAAATCAACGTGACCTAGATGTAAGCCCCGTCATCAACCCTATTGTTAGGAATGCAGATGCATTACTGGCTGCTGTAAAGTCGCGCGGCGAATCAGAACAGAAGACTAAAGCAAAAGAGATCCTATCTCATGCTCGTAAACAATTAAGTGATGCTATTATTAATAGTCCAAGACTAGAAGGTAAGGATCAATTAGGTAATATGATCGAAGGCCTAGTCCTTAATCTACCTAGTGGGTTGCTTGCTAAAGTAACTAGTACTGATATGAAAGAAAAGATGGCTGTAAAGCAAGCAGCTAACAGAAAACCAACTGAGAATAATCGCTCTAAGCCAGCAGTCGTTACTGTTGGTAGCTTTGTCGGTCACCGAGGTCATGAACAACTAATCAATCAAACCATCGATACTGCGAAGAAAGTCGGCGGTGACCCGTATATCTTTGTCAGCCCAGTAGTTGGTCACGACGATCCTATTCCACCTGATATGAAGTTGCAGACACTACGCAAGCTCTATCCTGAATATGCTAACAATATTCAGTTGTGGAATGCTCAGGGTACTCCAATGAAGAAGATCGAAAAGGAACTAGTTATTCCTGAGAATAGTCCTTATAATAAGATCATTTTACTTGTAGGTAGTGATCGTTACGACAGCATGAAGAATTGGATGGACTCTCTTGAAAAGAGAATGAAGGATCCGGCAGCAGTTGCTAAGTACGGCGGAACACAAGATCAAGTAGACTTTGAAACTATCAGAACAGAACGTGAAGCAGGCAAGGGTGGAACTGGAATCAGCTTTACTATGCTCCGTGATATTCTAAAGGATCCGAATGCTAGTGAAGAAGCTAAACTACAGTTATGGTCTAGCGCGTTTGACTCTAAGAAATTGGGCACGGCTTGGATCAAGAATCTCATGCACATCGCATCCGCCGGAATCAAGCATAAAAAGATTAAAGAATTCGTCCAGAGAATCAAACCTCTCATCAATGAGGCCACGCCAGAACAGAAAGCTAAGTTCGTTAAATTGTTGAGTGAAGCTAAAGCTCAATTAGACGAGTACAATATCCCAGGAACTAAGAAATTTATTCAGCAAGCGCACGACACAGAGCAAGGTCAGATGTACGGTGATAGGCCATATTCATCACATCCTAGACAAGTTGCTGCGATTGGTAGAAGATTTTTTGGTTCTAGATTCAATGCAGAAGCATTTAAAGTAGCTCTACTGCATGATGTACTAGAGGATACACCATACAAGCCCGAAGACTTAGCTGAACGAGGATTCAGTCCAGCCGTGATCCAAGCAGTGCAGTTGCTCACGAAAGATAAGTCATTGTCTTATTCTGACAATATCCGTAAGATCATCAATAGTAAGAACCCTCTTGCTATGATGGTAAAGTATAGTGACAATTATATGAACTATACTGGTGACAAGTCACACTGGGCTCCCGAAAGGGCCGCAGCCTCGCAGAAGAAATACCTAGCAAGCTTGAATATGCTAGGTGATGTCTTGGGCGTTGAGCATCATGTAGAAGAAAAAAGTAGTTTAACCGAAAACAGCGATTATTTAGAAGAAAAATAATTTCACCCCCTTCTCACTGTGTAAATATCATTGTTAGTTGCACATTTTCAAGAAGAGGACTACATGGCACGTAAACCAACAAAGACTAAGAACGCTTCGGAAGAAGCAACCATTCCTGTAGAGCAATTGCAGGAAGCTGTTCAGGAAATCACTGAACAGCAAGCTCAGAATCAGCAGCCACAAGAAGGTCAAGTTCAAGTTAACGTAGACTTCCTACGTACGACTAAGGTTCATATCGCAATGCCTTGTTACGGTGGTATGTTGACTGAATCAACATTCATGTCGTTCATCAAGTGGGCAAACACTGCTCGTCAGTTAGGCATCGACTGGACGCTTGAGACGATGGTTAATGAATCGCTTATCAGTAGAGCTAGAAATACTCTCACTGCTAAGTTCCTAGACATGCCCGAAGCAACCCACTTGTTCTTCGTTGACGCTGATATCGGTTGGGAGCCCTGGCACTTGCTAGTCCTCTTGAACAGGGACGTTGACGTTATCGGCGGACTATATCCAATGAAGACGATGCCCATCAAGTGGGTTGTCAACGGGTTTGAGGGTGCAGAAGAAGGTCCGGATGGCCTTCAAGAAGTATCAAAGGCAGGTACTGGCTTCCTTCTCATGAAGAAGCATGTATTCGGTAAGATGAACGGTCACCCGGCCGTTAAGCAGTATAAGAACGACATCGGTCTTGATCCAAAGTACGACCAGTACTTGAAGACTTACTTCGACACTGCTGTTCGTCAGAATCGCTACTACAGTGAAGACTGGACGTTCTGCGAGAACTGGCGTGATATCGGTGGTAAGATTTGGGTTGACAAGCGTGTGTTGCTCCGTCACTCTGGCTCTTACGTGTTCTGTATGGAAAATCAACAGCATCTAATGGACACGGTTGGTCCAATGTATGTCGAAGCTCAAGCGGCTAAGGCAGCGGCAGAAGCAGCACAAGCTGTTACACCAGAAGCTACGCCGCCCGAGGCATAATACTACGATAATGTATGCTACACTAAGAGGCCTCAGAAATGGGGCCTCTTTTTGTTTCTAAGATAAATACATTATCAACGGAATGGATGACCACCTATGAAAATTACAGATATTTGCGAATCAACAACTTCAGGCTCAGTTGCTACTGTAGCAGCCCCAATGAACGGCGGACCACTAAAGCGTTCTGCTGTAGGAAAAGGCGTGTACGGAAAAGAACCAGCAGGTAGTTTGTTTACTGGTAAGAAGACTTCAAAGAAATTTGCCAATAGCAAACTTAATGAAGAAGGTGGCTTTCCAGGCGAGAGCGTGACAGTTATTTATATTGACGATAAACCTGTCGTACAGTACGCTAAACCTGAAGAAGCTGATAAAGCACTAAAGCTTCTTCGGAAGAAACACCCCGAAGCGAAAATTAAATATAAGCAGGAAGTCAAAGAAGCTGGGATGCCTTCACCAGTCATCAAGCATAAGCAAAAACTAGCAGGAATGTCTGACGCTGAACTAGCAGAACGTCTTAAAGACAAGTCAGATGATGAATTGAAAAAGATGGCAGAGAGACACGGTTACGGTAAGATGAGTCCTCACTATGTGAGTCGTGTCAACAAAGGTAAAAAAATTAATGAAAACGAATTGCAAGAAACCGATCTAATCATCGGGCCGGGACAAGGCCATAGATTAAAGAGTGGTTTTATTTCACGCGCCGAAGATCGCCGTGATCACGAAGTTGAGATGGCACGCAGTGACCTGCATCAAGCTCACAAAAATTCAAGTAAGATTCACCGATTAATCAAGAACGTTTCTGAAGACGATGGGCTTGAAGGCTGGGTACAAGCTAAGATCACTAAAGCAGCAGATTATCTAAACTCAGTTTGTCAGTATCTTGAAGGTAAACAACTTCAGGAAATGACCGGCGGTGTTATCGCCGGGGGCGGAGTTGGTGAAAGTTATAGCAGTGGAAATAAGTCTTATAACGCAACAGTAAGTCACCGATTTGCAAACAGATTTGGGTATGATTCAGATTATCAAGCGACCAAATATAAAGCTAACAAATATGATCCAAAAACTGGTCTAGGAGGATATGTTGCTCCGCATGTTTATAATACCAGAGATGAATCAAACATCATGATTCAGTTGCAGAAAAATATTAATTCAAATCGTGCATCACCGCTAGAATTTAAAGATGGCAGTACACTAGAAATTGGACCTTCTGCTGCAATCGCGGCATTGAATAGGATTGCTTCAATGAAAGCGGCAGAAAAGCACGAAACAGTTAAAAATCTTGCGTTGTCAAAAAATAATTTTATTAGTTTTCTAAATAACGTTGATCAGTTGGAAGAAGGCATGGGTCTTAAGCAGCTTGCAGCCGCAGCCGCAGCAATAGGCTACATGCTTGTCCCAAATAACGTTGGTGATGGAACAAGCGGTAGATCATCGGCTGACCGGGCATATGACACCTATCTATCGCAAACTCCCGATCATCTGATACCGAGGTATACGACTCCCACTAAAGGCAAGTAATCATGAGTTCTATTCGCAAAAGCATGATTGTTAGCGGAGGGGTAGGATAAGTGCGGAACCTCATCAACCTCTTAGAAGCAGTTGAGAAAGGTTGCCCCCGTGCCACCCATGATATCGATTTAAATCTTAAGAATCGTCAAGTTGCGATTGATGAATACTTGTACGGGCCGGCTAATCCAAATAAGCCCGGCTCCTACTGGAAAGACTTGAGTAAAGTATTTAAAGTAGATGAATCTACAGCTAAGTCAATGATGTGTGGAAACTGTGCAGCATTTGATGTTAGTGATAGTATGCGTGACTGTATAGCAAGTGGCATCAAAGGTGACGAAGATAATATTGATCCTAATGCTACTATCAATTTAAGTGATTTGGGATATTGCAACTTCTTACACTTCAAGTGTGCAGGAAGTCGTAGTTGCAAAGCATGGGTAACTGGCGGCCCAATCACTGAAAAAGATAAGAACAGGAAGGCTGATTGATATGAAGCGATATATCGATCATCTTGCGAACCAAATCGGAAAGATTATCGTCGTCAAGACAGGTGACGAGTTCGATGAGGTCACGACCTATTATATGCAGACCTTCGACGGCTGGCGCCGTCTTGAATACCGTGGCCCGCAGAAAGGCATCCCTATGTTTGCCCTCACCGGTGATGTTGAGAAGAATCTTGATTTGCAGAAACACACCCCGATGGTTGGGCCGCTCGTAGCAGGAGAGAAGATCAAAACGCCGATTCAAGTCTTTGCGGCGGCCGATGGCTCACAGTTCCGAACAGCTTCTGGGAAGTCGTTCTACAAGAAAGGCGACCGTATCGAGTTCGAGGGTAAACTCTATGGCATCGAAGGCATTTCACCTGATACGGTGTATGTTGGGAAACCAACAACAGGATCAAGTAACATGAGCAGCATCCTGAAGGGCATCGTTGATGAAGGAGATGTGATACAGGGCCCATGGAAGAACCCTGTCGCCACTCAAAAAACCAATGCTGCTAAATTAGCATCACAGTTTTTATCAAGTGAATATGCTCCGAATGATTTAGAAGATGAAGACATTGAAGACGTAGCAGAATATATTGTAGAGTTCTTGCTGAAGTACCATGAAGAACTTACAGACACTATGGATATAGACGACATAGACATCCTCGCTAAGAGAATAAGTCATGAAGCTTTCATTCAATCAGACTTGCTAGACGAAGCACTGGAAGAGAACCTTCACAAATGGTTCAAAGAGAAGTGGGTTCGCTTCGGACCCGATGGCAAGATTCGAGGAGCTTGTGCAAGAGGCAGTGACAGTGAAGGTAAGCCGAAGTGCCTCCCGCAGAAGAAAGCACAGAATTTAGGAAAGAAGGGTCGTAAGTATGCAGCTTCAAAGAAGCGCAGAGAAGACCCAAATCCAGAACGTACAGGAAAGGCTAAAAACGTGGCTACTAAAAAGAAAACTAACGAAGAACAACTAGACGAACTCAAGTGCTGGTCGGGTTATACAAGAGTTCAAGGTGTTCCGGCAGGTGCTCCGGGTAGTTGCAAAAAGAAAACTAATGAAGAACTTGGTGAGAAATGCCCTCACTGCGGCGGCGAGCTAGTCAGTGAAGAAATGATGAACGAAAAGCAGGATGCTTGCTATCACAAAGTCAAGTCTCGCTATAAAGTATGGCCAAGTGCATATGCATCAGGTGCTTTAGTGCAGTGCCGTAAGAAGGGTGCAAGTAACTGGGGAACTGGCGGAAAGAAAAAGAACGAAAGCTCTATCATGAAGGGTATTGTCGGTGAGCATGTTCCCAATGAAAGTATTGAAGAAGAATGGACTCATGAGTATAGCCCAGGGAACACTTCACATTGGTCTGGCTCAGTAAATACAGGTAAGTACACACATAACGGACAAGTGGTAGCCATATATAAGGGTTTTGAACATCCTAATACAGGTAGTCAGTCCCACATTAAAGTTAAGTTTTTACCAACCGGCAAAGTTAGGCAATTCAGTAATACTAGGTCTGGCTTCAAAGAAGCTGAAAATTGGATTCTGTCAGACTGGCGCCTGCAGGGCTCGGCCGCAGATCAAACAGGAAACATGTTTGAAGCACTTAGACCAGAACAAAGAGCCAAAGAGATAAAGAAGATTGTTAGTTTCATCGTGAGTTATATCGGGGATGACCCGAGTGATTCTGCTATTGCTGATGCTGCCAAATACGAGGCAGATCGAAGCAAAGCCGAATACGATGCAAAACGAAGCGACGGCTTTCTTAGTTCTGATGACATTTTTGAACCATTGTGGAAACACTTCAGGGAACCGACACTAGAAGCATCTAGCCCAGCACAACAAGCTGCTATTGCCATCAATATGAAGAAGAAAGGCCAGAAGCCAAAGAACGACGTACAGGAAGATTACACCGGAATGTATGCAGCAGAAAAGACTCCGAAGATTAATCCATACGGTGGACGGCCGGATCGTCAGTTCAGGGGTGCTATCAGTGAGATAAGTGATACTCAGACAACTGCTAATCAAACCGGCGGAATCATCACCCCGAAACACGATGAAGCTTATGCAACATTAAAAAGAGCAGCACCGAAGTTATACCAATATATTCGATATGACGCAGCCGTTCCTCTTGATCCAATTCTTACTTTGCAGGCTCTGCGCTACGCGCGGGGGAACGAGGAAGCAGTATTACAAGTAATGAAACAAGGATTAGCACAAGATACTTTAGCAATGTATGGCGATAAGCATCCCGATGCAGTGCCTGAAAGTATGAATCGTTTCTGGAAGAAAGTTTTAACAGAGATGCCGAACACTTCAGGTCCGATCGGGACGCAGCCCGGTGGTTGGCGTACATATAAAGCAAAGCCAGCCGGCGAGATCGAAGAAGACACTGCATACGCAGGTGGCATGGGGCAAGGCGGTGCCGCCGGACAATCATATCGCAAATTCACGCCAAAGATGGCCGGAGTCATTAAGAAAGAAAGCTCCATCATGAAGGGCCTCAGAAAAGAAGGAAGATAAAATGGCCTTCAATGATATTAGTGCTTTTATTGAAAAAATGAAGATGTTAGAATCTACTGATACCATCGCGGAAGAACCAACAGAGCCTGTACCTTGCGTACATCCCCTAGTGCTTGCGATGCGTGAACTTCAATCAGAAGGTATTGTCGAGTCGTATCACACTGATAGTCTTGCGTTAACTGAGATTACAGAGGACGACGAGATTGACGAAGAAATTGCTTATCATGGTTCGATAGATGATATCACTGCGTTTCGACCACGCACTCACTTTGGCACCGAGCAAGCTGCTAATGATAGAATGACGTATAAGAAATATACAGAAAATACTGTGGTTGAAGCAAGCCCCAATACGGTAGAGGGTAGCTTTACCCCAGACTTAGTTGAAAGTAAAACATGGCTATGTGATATCTTAGCTAAAGGACTTAAGGGTAAAAATGCAGGCACCATATATGCATTGGGTAGTTGGTATGGTAATATAGGAATCTTTCTTGAACAAGCTAATGTTAAGTTTGATAAACTTGTATTAGTTGAGCCAAACAAAGAATGGCTACAGCACAGTAAAAAATTACTAAAGACATTGAATGATGAGGGAAAATTAGTATTACTTAATCAAAAAGCAGAAGACGTAGTATTTAAGAAGCCCGGAATAATAATCAATACAAGTTGCAATGAGACAGGTCCGATATTTCTCACTAAAATACCTAAGGGTATGCTCTGTGCATTTCAAGCAAGAAACAACGTAGATGATGTATTGATTAGTACCGACGACTTGCAAGAATTTGATGAACTGTTTCCCCTAGAAAAAACTTATTATACTGGTGAAAAAGAACTAACCGATCCTGAAACAAATTATGCTCGTTTTATGAAAATCGGTAGAGCAGGGACTGAGCTATCCGAGACTGCAAGCACCGGTCAAGGTGGAGGTTCTGCAGGCATCAGCGGCGGACAGATGGTAGGTGGTCCTACTACATATGAGCAAGAATACGGCATGTTCAAGCGCAAAGGGCCTCGTAGAATCACTGCGATGACTAATGAAGATACGAGTGACCAGACTATCACCTTAAATCAAATTTACAAGAATAACAAGCCAGATAACGACGAGAGAATCTGGGATTACGGCACGGGTATCTGGGACACCCCATTTGAAGTAGGAACAATAGGCCCTAGAAAGCTAGACTTGTTTTTGTGCGAGCAGTATGGAGTAGAGTTTATTGAAGACTTGTTTGGAAGATTGAGCGAAGAACAACACGAGATTGTTGATGAATACATCAACGATCCAAATCTTTCAAATAGAATTATTGTACTAGACAACGGTTATATTGTTGATGGCAATCATCGTGCTATCGCAGCCGCACTAACTAAAAGACCTATCAAGTACATCGATATAGGTGAGGAAGAGCTAATCGAAGCAACATCAGCAAGACTCAAGGACCTATGCACGGTAAAGACTAATTTCCCTGATGCTGACTTTTGGCTACAACGCAATGGTAGTGAATCTACAGTTGGCACACCAACTAAAACCTTTTCACCAGACAATATCGGAATCAAAGTCACTGCTACTGATGTACTAGATCCTACGTATCTATACTACATGATGATGCATATTCATAATACTGGTTACTGGGAAGCAAGAGCAACGGGTACATTAAGATTGGTTCACATCAAAGCAAGTGATGTTGCTAATATGTCGGTTGGCAGTAACTCAGTAGAAGAAAGTACCGATCTACTGTTATCAGGAACACATCAACAAAAGCATGGTCGTCTCAAGAGTAAAGGGCCCGAACACCTCACTGCGATGACAAATGAATCACTAGACTCTAAACCATACAAATATGATTTTTACCAAATTGGAAATAATTACATAGCTACTTTCGTGACTGCTAATAATATTGAATATGAGACTATTATAAGGCTATTGGGTATGACTAACACACAGGCCGCACTGACCGCCGACGGCGAGCCTATTGAGGTATCATTTCGTATCGATGATAAAAATGGAAAACCTAAAACCGGAATCGAAAATACAGGTGATGCGCGTAGAGTCTTTGCCACCGTCATCGATATTGTCAAAAAGTATACCATCATGCATGAACCTATAGAAATACATTTTTTCGCTGAAGAACCTAGTAGAGTTAAGTTATATGACGCATTCATTGCCCGATTAGACAGAGGACTGCCTGAATATGAGCTTGTTGATTCCTGGAAAAGGGGAGCGACTGGCAAGCACTACATGTTGCAACTGAAGACATTTAAGAAATAATAATGTCACACTTAAAAGAAGTAAACAAGGGATATTTTGAGCATCTATGTCATGCATGGAAAATTGCGATTGTTTTAATAGTGCATGGCATATTCCCTGATGTTTGGAAAACAAAAGCTAGCGATCTTCTAAACCAAAAGTAATATTAGAAAATAATAATCCAATCTTTAATTGAATCTAACTTTTTGCGAAACAGACAGCGCACTTTCTTAATGTTGATTCCGTACGCAAGTGAAAATTCACCGGGGGTAAGGGTGACTTCTTCACCTGTTCCTGTATTTCTAAAATGATACTGTGTGTGGTTATATCTGGGATTATTTTTACCCACCTTACTTCTTTTAGTAAATTTGTCAGCAAAGTCGGTGTTAAAGGACCGGCCTTTGATCCAACCAATCGGTATAGAATCATCTTGTTGTATCTTCTTATTAGTTGCCCCGTCTGTTATCCATATAGTACCGAATGAGGGATTGCGTGGCCCGGCGTTTGATATCTTAGCTAACCTAGATTTCTCTTTCGGGGACAAACTCATTCTTTTAGACATTATAAGGCAGGCTTTAAGATCACCTTGATTCAAATGGATTTGATAATGCTCTTTAATAGAGACACATTGTAAGTTTTCAAGCGAGTTATTATTATGGTTACCGTCAATGTGGTGTATTTCGTAACTTCTATCCTCTTCATCAAAAGGAATAGGTCCAAAATGATTCTCATAAATTAAGCGATGGTACTGAGTACCACAATAAATACACATAGCTGATGCTCCTCTATAGCATTAGAGTAGTTGGGATTGCCTAGATCCGCGAACTACATCTATATTTATGCCATAATGATAAATACTACATAAGGATAAAGTAATGTTAGTAGATGACTTAAAAACATTGTTAGGAAGCACGTTTGTCTTGTACACTAAGATACACGGTTTCCATTTCAATGTTGAAGGTAGTGATTTCCCACAATACCATGAGTTTCTAGGCTCATTCTATTCAGAGGTATATGAATCAATCGACACGGTGGGTGAGCATATACGCTCACTAGATTCCTATACTCCAGGTAACCTGTCTCGCCTATTGGAACTTAGTATAGTACGGGAACAACATAAAATACCGCGAGCGGCTTTGATGTTTGAAGAATTGTTGAGTGATTCATCTGATATGGTTGAATTAGTGAAAACTATATTTGACGTTGCTACTGAAACCCGAGAGCAAGGGATAGCTAACTACATGGCGGATTTACAAGACTTATATTCTAAAAAAGTATGGATGCTTAGAAGTATCCTAAAGACTGCAAGGGCATAACAATGAGAAGTACAGAACTATTTAAAGAAAACATCAACATCCTCAAGCCGAGAGTGACACACAGAGTTGCGGCGAATGATCCTGCTCGTTTAGCACTGCACACTACTGTGACTAGTCTACTTGAGGAAATTCTAGATGAAGACTCAACCATCACTTCAGCCGTTCGCAAAAGTCCATACGCTGACGCACTCGTTAGGTATGTACACAAAGAGTTAGCTATGTCGCACGATATCCGATGGAGAGAAGAACAAAAAATAACCTGGGCAGACATCAAAAGTAGATCACCTAACTATGTACTCATTCAAGGTAAAGATGGTACCGGTGCGATAAAGTGGGATGGTTCTCGTTGGGTAGTCGTGCTATCTAGTAAAGAGGGCATAACAAAATTTAGTGACGGTAGTATTAATGTCTTATTTAGGCAAATCAAAGAAACTATCGGCCAAATCAGAAACTACTGGTCTGCTATTAATGCCGGTCAATTAGCCTGGGGTCGCGGGGCATCTACACATACAACAGGACCTGTAGACAGATTACGCGCGGACCGTAGAGTGGCCAGAAAAATTACGAAACCAAACACATTAGACCCAAACGCACCCCAGTCACAGAATATGCAAGCAGTATTATATAAATTACGTCCTCTCTACATAAAATATATAGATAAAGCAATCGCTGACATTAAAGGTGTCACTGGTACGGCATTAAAGAACGATTCTTTCCAGAAAGTAAAACAGAAGTTAGAGATCCTAAATAATTTACAAAATATAAAACAAGAATTAATCAACGATCCAAAAGATGTCCCCGCTAAAATAAAAGACAGATTAAAACCCGCATTGTATCTGACAGCAAGTCATTTTTATCCAGATGAAACAGGTAATTTTACTTTAGGGGTCGAGAGATATGGCAGAGGCGGACCACAAAATCAAGAGGGCGTGAAAAAAGTGATTGATGATATCGCAAACGGCGATCAACAGAAACTAACAACTCTCATGAATTACCTAAAACAATCGTTGCTGCACCCATAAAAAGGCTAGACATGAAACAACTATCAAGAACTAAATTATCAGAAGCCAATCCAGGGGAGAAGGTCCTCAGAGATCCCAAGATGGCAAAAATGCTAGCAATTGCTGTTAAGCATGATCATACCATTCCTGGACCTATGCTAGCAAGATTGGGACCCAAAGCAAGCGACGAAGATGTAGTTAAAATGTGGAGTGATCTGATCGATAGAACTCTATCAAACACTAACTACGGTGACTTGTCTAGAGATGGTAAATTTGATAGTTGGCTAACAAAGTTGTACATCAATCACATTAACGACTATGAAGACATTAACGGCGAAGGCGGTGACGCATTAGGTGCGTGGAAAGCATTGAGTGTTCGCAACTTACTTGATCCTGTAGATCAAGACTTCAATCGTTTTACATCTATTGCACAACTGCAAAGTGTAGTTCGCAAAGAAAAGTATGGTGCAGCATTAAGAAAAATTGCCGATGCTGAAAAGTTGGCATCTATGAAGAAAAATTCTAAACAAATCGTTCTTATTGATGATGACAGATATTATGTTATTGTTCCGTTGAACTATGGTTCTTGCTATATCTTTAATAATGCAGAAGGTGCTCAAGGACAGTTCTGCACAGGAAGCAGCAGCGGCTTAACTTGGTTCGAACGTTATTCAAGAGATGGCCCTATCGTTAGTATCGTTGATAAAAAGAACATGGATGATAAAAACGGCAAGTGGCAGATGCACACTTCAACTCGTCAATTAAAGAATGCTACACAAGATTATAACGTGGGCGAAGATCAATTCGCTGATTTGTTTCCTGGCTTGATGAAGAAAATCGCCGATGCATTATCGTCACGTTCAGAAGAATTAAAGAATGCATCTGAACAAATGGGTACACGGGGCGGTTGGAATATTCCTGAAGAAATTGAAAGAATTAAAAGGATGTATCCAACTGCATACAACTCTACTACGGAAAATACTGCTAGTCAAGAAGAGATGAATCATCTATTTGGACGTCCTGATCAAGCACAGCGATGAGAGCGTTTGAATTTATAACTGAAGGAAGGCCTCCCTTTAGCCCAACACCTGAACAACAACAAGAGATTGCTGACCTGTATGCGTCAGGGTTTAGCAGGGCTGATATCGCTAAGGAATATAAAATTACTCCACAAACAATGGGACTTTTCCTACATCGTTCTAGAAAACTTGGTGAAACACAATCGTTGACAAAACGCGGTACCAATAAGCCAGGTAGTAAAGGCATTCACGCTATCAGAAGAACCGGCAGCCCTAGCGGAAGTGTGTTTGAAGGTGAAATTATGAGATTACATGAATTTATATATGAAGAAGTAGGTAGAGTACTTGATCTCACTAAGAACTATCCGCATTATTCCATCCTTAAAGGTAAGATACTTGATATCTCACCTAAAGGAAAGTACAAGATACAAATCGTTAACGCTGAGATAATTCCTGGTAAGAAAGTATCAGTAAAAGTCGGTGACACGGTCGTCATCGGTGCAAATTTTCTCAAACAGGCATTAAAAGAATCAGAGTTAGAAGAAGGTTGGAAGGGCGCGGCCAAGGGTCTTGCGGCTGCTGGTGCTCTAGCTTTAGCTGGTCACACTTTTCTTCCTGACCCAAATAAACCTGCTCCTACTCCTCGACCAATCAGCAAACAACTACCAAAAGTTGACTCAGAAATAACACAACGAGTTAATGCACTTATCAATAATCCAATAGCGAAGGCACTTAGGAGAGAAGCTGCTATTGCCGGAATCGAGGGCGCAGAGTTAGCACAACTTATCGCACAATGTGCCCATGAAACTCAAAACTTTACTTCACTAAAGGAGTTTGGTGGCCCCACTTATTTTAGAAAATACGACATACAACATGATCCGCAGAAAGCCAAGATGCTCGGGAATACTGAACCAGGTGACGGCGCCCGCTATCGTGGGCGCGGATACATTCAATTGACCGGTCGTTACAATTATAGGAAAGCAGGCGAAGCATTAGGTCTCCCGCTAGAAGATCAACCCGAACTGTTAGAACGTCCTGACATCGCAGCTAAAGCAACACTATGGTATTGGCAGACTAGAGTACAACCTAAAGTTAGTAATTTTAAAGATACTCGTGAAGTCACTAAACCAATCAATTCAGGCTTGAGGGGATTATCCGATCGGGAAGAGAAATTTAATGCCATCATGCAATTTTATAATCAACCTGCATCTGGATAAACAATGCGAGCGCACGAATTTTTAACTGAACACCAAATGGACAACGTAAATGGTTGGGGAGCTACCTCTAACAACCAAAACGTTGATTATATGGGGCTGCGTGTCCGTATGCGTCCATCAGTTTTCCTCAAGTTGGCCGCACGCCTGACAGAACCAACTAGTTCAAAAGCTATCTTGCAACATCTAGAACAAGGTGGAAAACTTGCTGCTCCGTTTCTATTGATAGACATACCTGAAGAATGGGAAGACGGTGATCTTTCTCGTCCTGCTAGAGTTTCAGGACACGAAGGTAGAAACCGAATGATCGCCTTACAAGATTTAGAAGGAACACAGGTTCAAGAAGTGCATATCTTCCCTAGACAATATCGTAATCGTCACATGACTCCAGAATGGATAGAAAAATTGAACAGCCAGTTATATCCAGAGAGAAGTGCAGACCCCATTCAAGGTCCTTTTTGGCGAGAATTGATAAAAAAGGCTTGACTTCGGAAACTAAGTTTGCTATAGTAAATTTACTAAGAGCATTTCGCTTCACTTTGATAAATAATACAAAGGATTAAGACATGAAGATTAACGAATTGCTTAATGAATCGGCACACGACGATTGGGATGAAGAAGAAGCTCCCGATCCTGAACAGGACAAGATTCCTCATATTGTTATGCAGCTTAGGAAAGCACTTAACCTTAAGAACTATCCTATCACGTTTAAGGACGGTAGCAAATCTATAATTCCTCGCCACATCATTCAACAATTCCTGAATCGGTACTCCAAAATGATACCTTCAGATCGTGAAGTAATGCAAGAACTGGCTTCACAGAGCCTCGAAAAGTTCAACGAAGTTCTTGCTACTTTCTCAGCACCCCCTGCACCGAAAAGCATCTATTCCTAAATCTATTCGTGTTCCTATCAACTAGAAAGTGTCTCGGTGAAAACTGAGACACTTTTTAAATGGCTACCGCAAAAAGGGCACCGGCATTATCCCAATCACCCGATAAAAATTTACAACAGCATGGGCCAATGCTATATACTATTACTGACTATCGATAATCGTAGTCAGATTTAAACAAAGGAAAAGCATGAAGAATCTATTTACAATCGCAGCGGCTATGTCGCTAGTTGCCTTTACTACCCCTGCTTTAGCAGAACCGATGGTGACAGGTGAAGTTCATTTTGGTGATGCACGGGGCGGTGCCCGTGCTGATTCGACTGAATATAGGGTCGAAGCCTGGGATACTATTGGAAAGGTTAATGTCGGAGCTGAGCTTCAAGCTAACCAAGCTGCTCGTGAAGGTGAGCTCCAAGCTGCCTTTTCTGTCAAGGCAGGAGTCGACGGTCCGTCTTACTTCGGCGTCCAAACTGCTGTATACGGCGAATTGGGGGGAGTTCTCGCTGATGGTAACAACGGTGAGTTTTGGGGTGCTGGCGTGAAGCTTACTAGGCCTATATTTGGTCCAGTGTCAGTGGTTGCTGGATATCGTCATCGTGAAGGATTTGCGAATGACTACCTCAATGAAGATCGTTTGAATCTCGGACTTTCTTATGCATTTAGTGACAAGACCTCATTTGGTGCAGGATACTATCGTACTCGAGGTACTTTCGATAACGAAACTGTCGGTGTTTCGGTAACTCGTAATTTCTAAATAGACTAACGGAGTGGCGGCAATTAACATTGTCGCCATTTCCATATCTAATGATAAATATATATATTATGAGAGCTACTGAATTCATCACCGAACGTAAGCGTAAAAGAAAAAAGCCCGGGAAAAAGGCGTATGGAGGATATTTCTATCCAGGGTATACCTTTTTTGGCGTTAGTGATTCGGGCGAGTCAGGTGGCGGGGGCGATGGCGGGGGCGGAGAGAGCATCAACGAGGCGCCAGAGTTAGAGTTAGCCAAAAGACTCCCCTCACTCGCAAAGCATGATTATAATGCGATTGACACATTGATGAAAAAAATTGCTCGTAAGCACAAAATCACCAGCAAAGCATTACATGACTTGTTTAAAAAGAAATTCAAATCTACACCTGATCATTGGATAAAAAATAAGCTAAACGAGACAACTAGTGAAATTGATTTAGCTGATGAAGTGCAGAAGTTTGCCAATTGGGCCAGCAAGAAAATTAACCTACAGAATCCTGTAAAAATCGAATTAAGTATGGACACCGAAGAGGCCCAAACCAACCATCATACCGGCGGTCATACGCCAGGTGCCGACAGTATCTGGGTCTATGCTAAGAATCGTAATCTGGTAGACATATTGAGAACCACCTTTCACGAACTCGTACACGTAAGACAAGGTGAGCTTAACATGATCAAGCCAGATTCCAGTTATCCCGGTAGTCCTATTGAGGCGATGGCAGACCTCTTAGCCGGAAAATACATCAAGATATATGGCGCAGATCACAATTATATCTTCCAATAGTATTGGGCACACTGCTCAATAAAAACCTTGACTTGCTTTGCTGTTGCTATATACTGAACAGACTAGAAGGAGTAAACATGTCTAGAGTATTCAATTCCGAAGCTAAACTAAAACTAACTAACTTAGTCCATGAAGGTATGGGTGTATTACAAGAGGTTGAGGCATTAAACGAAGGCCTCAATGACACAATTAAGGCAATCGCTGAGGAACTTGAGATCAAGCCAAGCACTCTCAAGAAAGCGATTAAAGTGGCTCATAAGGCTCGTTTGAATGAGACGAATGACGAAAACGCTGAACTAAATAATATCTTGGAGACTGTTGGTCGTACTGATTAATGTATATTGATGCGATATTAGATAGCAATTCTGACCGCATTCGTGTAGTTGAGCGGGGCGCCGACGGGAAACGAGCGTATAAAGAATATCATACCAATTATGTTCTTTATTACCAGGATCCTAAAGGGAAGCATCGCTCTATCTACGGTGATCCTGTAACTCGCTTCTCTAGCCGTAAACGCAGTGAGTTCGAAAAAGAGCGCAGGATTCATTCTAATAAAAAGCTTTTCGAAAGTGATGTCAACGTAATTTTCAGATGTTTGTCTGAAAACTACCTAAGAGCAGAACCTCCAAAGCTTCACACTTGTTTCTTCGATATTGAAGTGGACTTTGATCCTGAAAAGGGTTTCAGTCCAACTTCAGATCCATTCAATCCAGTAACAGCGATCAGTTGTTATCTAGATTGGTTGGATCAGCTTGTTACGTTAGTTATTCCACCGAAACACATGACGGATGAGACTGCCCAAGAACTGATCAAAGATTTCCCGAACACTTTCCTATATCGCAGTGAGATAGAAATGTTCGAGACATTTTTTGATCTGATCGAAGATGCAGATGTATTGACTGGTTGGAACTCAGAAGGATACGACATTCCATATATGGTAAATCGTATTACTCGTGTGATGTCTAAAGATGATACTCGCAAGTTCTGCCTCATGGGACAACTACCAAAGACTCGCACATACGAGAGATTCGGTAAAGAAGAACAGACCTATGATCTAGTTGGTAGAATTCATATGGACTATCTTCAATTGTATAAGAAGTATAACTACGAGTCACGACATAGTTATTCACTCGATGCTATCGGTGAATATGAACTAGGCGAGCGCAAGACTCAGTATGAGGGCACACTGGATCAATTGTACAACCGAGACTTCAAAACTTTCGTAGAATACAACAGGCAAGACACTATGCTTGTATTCAAGATCCACAACAAACTCAAATTTCTTGATCTTGCGAATGCACTAGCGCATGAAAACACAGTACTGCTACCAACTGTTATGGGTTCGGTGGCCATGATTGAAATGGCAGTTTATAATGAAGCACATGAACGAGGATTTATCGTCCCTGACAAGAAGCGTAGGGATTCGTTTAGTGACGGACAACAAGCAGCAGGTGCATATGTTGCTGTACCGAAGACGGGGATTCACGAATACGTCGGCGCAGTTGATATCAACTCACTCTACCCCTCTGCCATCAGAGCCCTTAACATGGCTCCAGAAACTATTATCGGGCAGGTTCGTCAAACACTTACTGATCAGTATATGCATGAAAAGAGTATTGCTCTTGCTAAAGAAAAGCGTAAGAAAAAGAACGGCGACGATGCAGAAGCTGTGATTGGTGCTATTCTTTGGGAAAACCTATTCGGTTCATTAGAATATACCGCTATCATGAACCAAGAACGCGGCACTATGCTCACCATCGATTATGAAGATGGTCGATCAAAAGAGATGTCTGCTGCTGAAATTTGGAAGATGATTTTTGATAGTCACAAGCCTTATATGCTATCGGCGAACGGGACCATCTTTACCTATGAGAAAGAAGGCATTATTCCCGGATTGCTCTCACGTTGGTATTCTGAACGTAAAATACTTCAGAAGCAAGCTAAAGAAGCGTATGGCACTGATATGTACGAATATTATGACAAGCGACAGCTTGTTCGTAAGATTTTGCTTAACTCTGCATACGGCGCGCTTCTCAATGAGCATTGTAGGTTCTATGATAAGCGTATCGGGCAGTCAGTTACGTTGTCCGGTAGACAGATCGTAAAGCACATGATGAGTCAGATCAACGAGACTATCACCGAAAAATATCAACATGACGGTGATGCAATCGTATACGGTGACAGTGTTACTGGTGATTCTATTATTAGAACAACCGATGGTGATAAAACAATAGCGCAACTTTTTGATGAGTGCATTGAGCATTCAGTTGTGGGTGAAAAAGAGTATGGAGTATGGAATGATTCCACTGTGCTTGGATTTAATTCACATGATATGCAACCTACTGGGGCAAAAATTAGTTACGTTATGCGACATAAAACTAGGAAAAAACTTTATAAAATCACAACAGAGAACGGGAAACAGGTAACTGTCACTGAAGATCATAGTATAATGGTCGATCGGGATGGATTCTTAGTAGAATGTAAACCTAATGAAATTCTTGAAACTGATGGAATTATTACTTTTGTGCCATAACGCATAAATATATGCTGATAGGAGTATCAGCATATGATAAAGTGTTTAGAATGTGGAATGGAAACTAGTAGACTACAGTGGACTCATTTTAAGTATAACTGCACAGGTAAATTTTCTAATTCCAAAGAATACAAGTTGGCATATCCTCAAGCCGTGTTAGTATCAGCGGATGTTGCCGCAAAAACGGCTATTACAAAAGAGAGATTGATTGAAAAGTATGGGATAGAAGAGGGTACGATTCGATGGAACCAATACAAAGTTAAACAAGCGGATTCTAATTCATTTGAGTACAAACGTAAAAAACACGGATGGACAGTTGAACAGTATAATGAGTATAATTCGTCTAGGGCACAGACCTTAGAAAAAATGATTGCCCGTCATGGGGAAAAGTTAGGTACTACTAAGTGGCTAGCGTATTGTGAACGACAAGCATACACCAATAGTAAAACCTATTTCGTTAACAAGTATGGAACTGAAGAGGGTACGTCTAGATTTCTACAGTTAAATATCGAAAAAGGTAGCTCATTTAATCCGCAATTAGTAGCAACTAAATTGGGAATATCCCTTGATGAAGCGGTCACACTAATTTTAAACCGGGTAGTATATCCCGGTAATATTTGGGGTTCCAACATAGAAAAAGAATTTACGACCATGCTGATTGACAATTATGGATCATTAGAGTATACTACGTTTACTAGACCCTACGGAAGATGGTCTTCTTTCTTAGGAACATATGTGATATACGATATAAAACACAAAGACTGTATAATTGAATTTAACGGTGATTACTGGCATGCGAATCCGTCTTTATATAAAAATGATGCAGTTATTCGGGGTCGTACTGCATTAGAGATTCAAGAATATGATAGTAAAAAATTGAAGACAGCAACTGATCTTGGGTTTCGCACGTATACGGTGTGGGAATCTGAATTTAAATTAGATAAACAAAATACAATTAATAAGGTGAAAGCATGGATGCAGAGTGGACAAAAATAAAAAAGGTAGAATGTCTTGGTGAAGTTGATGACTATGTATACGACTTGAGTATTGTAGATAGTGATCCGTTTTTCTTTGCAAATGATATCCTAGTTCATAACACTGATAGCTGTTATTTCAGTGCATATCACGCGATCAAACCACAGATCGATAAGGGTGAGATTGAATGGAACAAGGAAGTATGCATCCAATTATACGATAATATTGCTGATATCGCAAACGATAGTTTTCCAGGCTTCATGGAGAAGGCATTTCATTGTCCCCGCAAGAACGGTGAGATCATCAAAGCTGGTCGTGAACTGATCGGGGATCGTACTCTATTCATCACAAAGAAGCGTTATGCAATCAATATCTTTGATAAAGAAGGCAAGCGTAAAGATGTGAATGGTAAGATGGGTGAGATCAAGGCTATGGGTCTTGACTTGAAACGAGCAGATACTCCTAAGTATGTTCAGACGTTCTTGATGGAAGTACTTGAGCAGGTATTGGGTGGCGTTCCTCGCGCCGAAGTTATCACTAAGATCAGAGAATTCAAGACTTGGCTTTCTGAACAAGATAGTTGGACTAAAGGTTCTCCTAAGTCAGTTAACAATCTTACTAAACATACGATCAAGTATGAGAAGACCGGTCAGTGTAGTGTTGGACATGCGAAAGCTGCTATCAATTATAACTACTTGCGTAAGATGAACGGTGACCAGTATAGTCAGAAGATCGTAGATGGTATGAAGGTTGTTGTGTGTACTCTCAAATCAAATCCATTAGGGTTGACTTCGATTGCATATCCAACTGATGAGCTTAGGCTACCACAATGGTTCCTTGAACTTCCTTTTGATGATAATGAAATGGAACGTAAGCTAGTCGATGAGAAAATCGATAACCTATTAGGTGTACTTGACTGGGATATCAGAACAGATACTAACACTAACAGTACATTCAGTGATCTGTTCAGTTTCGGTTAACAACATCCTTGACAATCGTAATAACTTCCGATATTATACACATTATAGATACCTAAATACTACAAAGGAAAAAGAAATGAAGGATTATCTGCTTGATTTGATCCAACACACTCATGGTCTGGGTGTTGTTGATCTCGTAAAGATTGTCGGTACTGATACAGAAACATTAGTTTCTGCGGTATCAGACGACAAGACTGTTATTGTTAACGGCACGTTTAAGGCCCCGATCGCAGAATTTATTGGTACCTTCGGCATGCCTAATTTGTCGAAGTTGAGGACTATCTTGTCGTTCGATGACTACGACGACACTTCTACTATCAACGTGGGGCGAGGAACTAAGGAAGATCCACAAGCTCCTGCAAGTATTCACTTCGAAACGAAAACGGGTGATTTCGTTAATGACTATCGGCTGATGTCAAAGACATTGGTCGAAGACAAGATCAAGAAAGTAACATTCAATGGCGCAGGCTGGGACGTTTCGTTCGATCCTAGTATAGCTGGTGTCCAGCGTCTTAAGAAGCAGTCGTCAGTTCACAGTGAAGACCTTCATTTCAAAACTAAGACAGAAAACAACAATTTAGTTGTGTACTTTGGTGATCCGTCTTCACACTCTGGCAATTTTGTATTTCAGTCGGGTGTCTCTGGAAGTCTTGCACGGCCTTGGAATTGGCCCGTGAAGGTGTTTCTTGCCATTATGGATCTTCCCGGTGACAAGACCGTCAGTTTTTCTGATCAGGGTGTTGCTCAGATTGTGGTTGATAACCCAATCTCTAAGTATCACTATTATCTTCCCGCACAGGCTAAGTAATGATCAAGACCGTCGTTGGTAATAGATATATAACGGTCGAGGGGGGGTCTCCGGGAGGAACTTACTTCACTCACTCGTCGAGTGCTTTGGGCGCGGGGAATGTGCGATGGAATACTAACTTTCAATGGTTTGAAGTATACGATGGTATATCTTGGATATCGATTGTGCAAGGGCATACTAGTGTGAGTCTAACTCCTGAAGCGGCGAATATCCTTGATTGGGCTAAGAAAAAGATGCATGAAGAAACTGAACTTGATAGATTAGCAAAACACAATCCTACTATCGCTGGCTTAATCGAACAGAAAAAAAATCTTGATGACAAGATCAAGATGGTACAAATCTTAGTTAGAGAAGAGCCGAAATTTGGAACAAATTAATCTCTCGGCGTCACATGATCCAGAATGGGCCCTATTCTTACCTGCACTGAGTAGTTTCTTTATATCCGGATTGGGTAAACAAGAAGTAGAAGGTAACTATTTTCCAACAGAAAGAGTCCCGAGTGGATTAAAAAACACTAATAGACTAAACTTTCTTGACGAAAAAAATGGCATTTTTAGTTATAAATGGGTACTATACAGCGCAGGACATGCTGATTTAGTAAATTATAAAACTAATCCCAACGAACATCTAGTTGTTAATAGAGACCGTAATAACACATTTATGTTAGCAGACTCGGGAGGGTTTCAAATATTAAAGTGTCAGTGGCCCGCTGACTGGAAGAACCCTAGCTGTCCCCGTGCGATGAAGAAGCGCACAGAAGTTCTTAAGTGGATGGACGACAATGCTGACTATGGCATGTGTCTTGATATTCCATCACAGTCTCTTACGACTTATCACATTGAAGATCCAAAAACTCAGAAAAAAGACCCGGTAACTAAAAAGCCTATACCGGGTACGGGTATATCTATGCATGGCATTGCAACTATTCAAGATGCTATCACCGCTACCCATATCAACAATGAGTATTTTGTTGCTAATCGTGACGGTCGTTGCAAGTTTCTAAACGTTCTACAGGGTCGCAATCATACTCAGTCAGACGTTTGGTATGAAGAGATGAAGAAGTACTGCGATACAACAGTGTACGGAGATCGTGCATTCAATGGTTGGGCATTCGGCGGCCAAAACAAGATCGATATCCACCTGATGCTCAAGCGTCTTGTTGGCATCATTCATGATGGTTATCTTGAAGAAGGTAAGCAGGACTTAGTTCACTGTCTTGGAACTTCGATTATGGAATATGCGGTATTGTTTACTGATATCCAGAAAGCAATACGTAAGTATCACAATCCTAAACTACAGATCACCTTTGACTGTGCTAGTCCGTTCTTTGCGGCTGCTAAGGGTCTTGCTTACAACAACAATACGTTTGAGCATGATAAGAAATGGGCGTATGCAATGGAGAAGACTGCTGAAAACAAGAAGTATGCAACAGATACTCGCAAGTTCAGTGACGGTGTATTAGCTGATGGTATTCATATGTTGTTTACTGACAGTCCGGTAACTGATCTATTAACTGTGAAAGACATTTGCTATCGCGGACAAGGATTCTTGGGTCAGCATGGCAAAGAGACCAAGACTAGTTGGGATACATTGAGTTATACATTGATTCAGGCTCACAACGTTTACCAGCATATGAGTGCTGTTCAAGAAGCTAATCGCAGGTATGAAACTGGGGTCAAACCTAAGATGGTTATGGATCCTCTCGGACACCTTAAATTTGCTGACATTGTTGATGAGATTTTTTCTCTGAAGGATCGTCAAAAAAGTCTTGACATGATCGACAATTATGATACATTTTGGCAGCAGATTAAAGCTGGTCAAGGTTTCTCAGGTAAGAAAACCGTCAACGCACAAACGATGTTCAGTCAATTGTTCACTATAGAAGAGGAACCAGAGATCGAAGAAGTCGTTGAAGATAGCGACGATGCGATTTTGGAAGTACTAGATTGAATAAAACACTTGCAATCGACACGACTCCGTGTTATATTAAAAATATGGTAGTGAGATATTACTAATGGAAAATACTGTAACAACTATACTCTCTGTTAGAGAACAAGCACAGGCTGAAAAGCGTGTTCGTATCAGGGAACATGCAAAGCGCATGATCTGGGTAACTTTTCAGCGAGAAGGTATCCACAAGTATCCGGGAGCAGACACTGATCCGAGTCTGGCAACGGGAGACGAATATGATGTCAGTTTTCTAGGTTTCCCGCACAGACATATTTTCCACTTTACAGTGGGAATACAAGTATTTCATAACGACCGAGATATAGAGTTTATTCAGTTCAAGCGTTGGCTCGAAAAGAGTTTCAATGATGGACTGATGCAACTAGACTATCGTTCGTGTGAAATGGTTAGCGATGAACTCTATGATATGATTGCGACTCGCTATCCAAAACGTGACATTGAGATTACTGTTTCAGAAGACGGTGAGAACGGTGCCACTATCTACTATAATGCAACTCGTCCTTCTCAATCAATCCCCATCTAAAGGAATATAAAATGTCTAAGAGCCCAATTAAGTCTAATGCCGTCCGTGTTCGTCAGGTTTTTGATGACCTTGATACTTATCGTACTTTCTGCCGAGATTTCGGTTATGGATTCGATGAGCGTGATCTATATAGTAATAAGAGCTATGTTTATCGGCAATATCAGAAATTTATTGCTGGTAAGCCAGTGAAGAATCAATGGGAGATTGATTTAGCACGATTTAAAGAACAGGCGACAACCAGTCGTCGTGGATAAAGTAGTTGTCATCGTAACGGGAGGCTTCGATCCACTGCATAGCGGGCACTTGAGTTATATCAATGCAGCGCGTGCATTAGGTGACATTCTCGTTGTGGGAATTAACAGTGATGAGTGGCTGATACGTAAGAAGGATCGGCCATTCATGTCACACCAAGAAAGATCGGCTATCATGGCAGCTTTACTAGGTGTAGATTATGTGTGGACATTCGATGATACCGATGGTAGCGGAAAAGATGCTATTCGAATAGCAAGAAACATGTTTCCAAATTCGAAACTAATCTTTGCTAATGGAGGCGACCGTACTATCGAAAATATTCCTGAAATGGATATAGATGATGACAATATCGAATTTGTATTTGGTGTTGGCGGCAGTAACAAAGTCAATAGTTCAAGCCAGCTACTACACGAATGGAAAGTGCCCAAAACAACTCGTAGCTGGGGATACTATCGAGTATTACACGAGCAGCACCCCGAAGTAAAACTCAAAGAACTTGTGATCGATCCAGGCAAATGTTTGAGTATGCAGCGGCATAAAAATAGGTCAGAACTGTGGTTTGTTGCAGAAGGAGTAGCTCTGCTAAAAAGCCTAGCTGATGTTACAACAGTACACAAGCAGTTTGATATTATTCATATTCCCAAAGATAGTTGGCACCAACTATCAAATGCATCACCAGATGTTCCATTAAAGATCATCGAGATTCAATATGGCACAGAATGCAACGAAGAAGACATAGAGAGAAAACACAATGCGTAAACTTTACTACATGGGGCTTGAGGCCTATACCGCTCGTTACACGCTACAGTTGACCGATTGGAACAGTCGGGTATTTCATGACCGTAAACTCAAGGTCGTGTATGTTCCCGGAACAACGCTCGATAATAGGCAAAAGATCGTTGTTGGACAAGTACTAGATGCACATGGTCGCAGCTATTTTGCCATGAGTCAGATGATGAATCTGGTAGCGATGATGCAAAAAGGTGAAATTACTAACGAAGACGTAATCTACTTCGAAGATATGTTTCAGCCGGGCTTTGAGAGTCTTGGGTATATCTTGAATCAGGTTCCTGATAAACTACGTCCACGCATCTTTGTTCGTTGTCTAGCACAGACTATCGACCCCGATGACTTTGTTCATGTCTGGGGCATGAACAAGTGGATGAGCAACTACGAACATATGGTTAATGACATCGTTTCTTTCTCTAAGGGTGCAATTCTCGCAACTAGTGAAGAAATGGTCATGAACATGAAGGTCGCAGGTTGGACTGCTCCTATCTACAATATCTCAGGACTTGCTTTTGGCAAGTATGAAGTTATTGGACGAGTAGAAAAGATTAAGGCTTTTACTGATCGTCGTATGCGAGTGGTATTTAGCGCCCGCTGGGATCAGGAGAAGCAGCCAGACTTCTATATGGATTTGATTGAAGCATGGAGTGAAAGATATCCCAGTAAAGATGTTGAGTTCGTTGTTTGTAGTGGTAGTTCACTGAAGTCAAACAATGAAAGTTACATGGTCCGTACTCGTAAGATGCAAGATAGCGGCAAGCTGACTATCTACGAAAACCTCGAAAAGGATCAGTATTACGAGATTCTTAACGATAGTCGTGTAGTCTTCAATTGTGCATTGCAAGATTGGGTCTCAAACACGGTAAGCGAAGCAGATGCATTAGGTTGTAACGTACTTTATCCAGCGTATCGCTCGTTCCCTGAAACATTCGCAAATGATCATGAACGTCTCTATACGCCATGGTCGTTAGAAGATGCAGTTAATAAGTTGGATCCTCTTCTCAGGAAACCTCATGTCAACATGGGCAAGATCAGTGATTGGACTAATGGTACTGTTGATCGCATCGTTGATATCATCGAAGGTAAAGGTGAAGGGTGGTTACGCATGTCAACTGACTATCGTAAGTATTCTAAGGAAGCAAAGTACTAATGCATATTGAAAACGAAATTCTACTAGACTTTAGTGACGTGTTGATTCGGCCAAAAAGGTCAACACTAGCTAGCCGTAAAGACGTACATCTGCATCGAACCTATACATTTAAGCATAGCGGTCATGTTTGGAATGGTATCCCTATTATGGCTGCTAACATGGATGGCGTAGGCACCGTCGAAATGGCTTTGGCATTGCAAACTCAAGACATATTTACTTGCTTAACCAAAGATAATATTGAAATTCCCCCTGGGTTAAATTCTGATAGATATGCTATCAGCACTGGTACAAGCGACAGAGACTTTGAACGCTTACAAATGCTATTAAACAAGCATCCTTATATTCATTTTATCTGTATTGATGTTGCTAACGGATATAGCGAACACTTTGGTGACTTTGTTACTAAGATTAGAAAAGAATACCCCAGCCACACAATTATCGCGGGCAATGTTGTTACCGCAGACATGACACAGGAGTTAATTTTACGTGGAGCAGATATTGTTAAGGTGGGCATCGGGCCAGGGAGCGTTTGCACAACTCGTATTCAAACTGGCGTTGGTTATCCTCAGCTTAGTGCTATTGTGGAGTGCAGTGATGCTGCTCACGGTCTTGGTGGCCATATCATTGCCGACGGAGGCTGCACCTGTCCAGGAGATGTTGCTAAGGCATTCGGCGCCGGTGCAGATTTCGTGATGCTAGGTGGTATGCTTGCTGGCCACGACGAGGGCGGCGGAAAAATATTCAAACGCTGGGTAAAAACTGAATATTCTAGTGAACTAGGTAAACCCATTCGCGATTGCGAATATCGAGTACAGTTCTATGGTATGAGTTCCGATTCGGCTATGCGTAAGCATCACGGCAGTGTTGCTGACTATCGTAGTAGTGAAGGACGAACGGTAGAGATTCCTTATAAGGGTCCGGTAGAAGATACTGTTAAGGATATTCTAGGCGGTTTAAGAAGTGCGTGTACGTATACCGGGGCTTCCGAACTTAAACACTTAAGTAAATGCACAACCTTTGTTCGGGTAAATAAACAATTTAATGATACATACGTCAAGCGATAAATAATAATGTAGCACAAAGGCTACAAAGTGAGAGTGAACTCTCCGTTGGGTATTAACGTTAGATACTTTGAAAGGAAAAAAATATGTCTTTTAATAAAAATAAATGTGACCCCGAATTGGGTCGTCTCGTCCATGAACATCTTGTAAAGATGGGGGTTGAAACTCCCACTATCGAAAACAATCTCAGCAGAACCGACAAAATTGAGATCATTGAACGCAAGTTTAAGGATATCATGGAAACCTTAGGGCTTGACCTAAGTGATGATAGTCTTATTGAAACTCCCAAGCGTGTTGCCAAAATGTATGTAGGTGAAATCTTTTGGGGCCTCGACTACGAAGCATTTCCCAAGTGTACTACAGTTGACAACAAGATGAACTACGATGAAATGGTAGTAGAGCGTAACATTATTGTTATGAGTAACTGTGAACATCATTTTGTCCAAATTGACGGTCTTGCTACTGTTGCGTATGTACCCAACGAAAAGGTTCTTGGTCTATCCAAGATCAATCGTATTGTTGAATATTTCAGCAAGCGGCCACAGATTCAGGAGCGTTTGACTGAACAGGTATTTCACACTCTTTGCTACATTCTTGAAACCGAAGATGTTGCAGTCATGATTGATGCCCAGCACTATTGTGTTAAGTCGCGCGGTGTAGAAGATACAGGGTCAAGCACAGTAACGTGTAAGCTGGGCGGCGGATTCAAGTCTGACCCTGCTGCTCGTGCAGAGTTTCTTAGTATCGCTCGCATGAGTAAGTGCTAACGGAATTTATCATATCAATGGCCCAGCTAGACCTTCACGGTGTTAGACACCAGGATGTTGATCTGTTAGTGGAGAACTTCGTTCTAATGAACCAGAATGAGTTCCCACTAACTATCATCTGCGGTAACAGCATTAAAATGATTAAGCTGGTTGAGAATACGATAAATAGGATTGGATGCGATGCAACTATGATCAGACATGGATTCATAGTTATTCAGCGTATCAAATAAACAGCGGTCTTGGCGTCATTCCCGCTTGACAAATTCTGCCGCCTATGTTATGCTAATATAGGAGATTAAAATATGGCAAATCAACCAGGCAACTATTATCAAATATGCTCGGAGAAGGATATCAGGATCATGGTCTTGATCTAAATCAGATTTATAATGCAGAAGGCTTTTGTGAAGTTGAGGATATCCTCAACTACATCAATCGTCGGTATGCTTATTAACAGTGGTCTTTGACACTCATTCCCACTATAAACATTCTGCGTGTCATCTAAAGGAGAAAAAAGATGACAAAAAAATATGTATCAACTAAAGAATATTCACACCTTGCGCCTCTGGCGTATCGGCAATGGCGAGCGGATAGTCACTGTCGTTTAATACACGGCTATGCATTGTCTTTCAAATTTGAATTTGAATGCGATGACCTTGACGCCCGAAATTGGTGTTTTGATTACGGTGGGCTCCGGCCACTTAAGGATTTCCTAGAAGATAATTTTGACCACGTATTACTTTTAGCCCAAGATGATCCATACTATGATACCATTAAGCAACTAGGAGAATTAGGATTGGCAAAGATAATTGAGGTTGAAAAGACCGGATGCGAGGGACTTGCAGATTACCTGTATGAATATGTGAATACTATTTTCCTTCCATCCTGCGGCGAGGCAGAGGCTGCAAGAGTTTGGTGTGCGAAAGTAGAAGTGAGAGAAACCCCATCAAACATGGCATACAGGCAAGGCCATAGAGAAGACGGCGAGTTTCTATAATAGAATCAGTGGGGAATAATTATTTATTTCCCGCTATTTTGCATTTATTTCCATGCCATCTTTTATAATTTCCAGCATTAAGTCCTGACTTGCCGCAATATTCACACGAACGATTCTTTTGGTTTAGCTTATTTGCCAATGATTTATTTAAAGAATATTGTTTCTTTCTGGCCTCTGAGATTTTTGTTAAAATTTCAGGGGTCAGTATAGCACCAAATCTAGGATTGTTCTCTCCTTGCGAATGCTTTGTTCGGACGAACGTTTCTTTTCGTTTTAAATTTGCTGCATCCGATTGCATCAGGTTAACGAATCTATCTACCATAAATTTCCGAAATTCCGGATCCTCTTCCATGTGCCTCCGCCTACTTTTGTGACTATTCTTCCATGAAGAATCCGAGTAGTTGTCTGTTAAAATTGCTTTACTATCGGATTTATTAAGCCAATCTTCCTTATACACCGCCTTTACTCTTTTTATGTAAGTATGCTCATATAATCTACATTCTGCTGCTGTAGTAAAAGTACGATGAATAACAACTATATCTGGAGGCCCGTACTTTTGCCAATGTTCATTGACACTAACTGACGATGTAGTATATCGACCGGTCAGTATGTTCTCTGGGTTAGCTTTTTTGCCGTACTGACAGCCATAATATTTGGTATTGGTGCCTCGCCACATAATAAAGTAAGTATAGGGTGTAAAGACAGAATAAATAGACATGCTGGTAGTTCCTTTTCAACTATTAGAGTGAGTGGGAATGGGAGTTCCGTGACTCACGCTTATTTATCTTTTTTCTTGACAACCTAACCTAAATAGTATATAATAATTTATTGATATAAAAAGTATATAATGACTAAGAAAGTATATAATGACTAAGAAAGTATATTACACTGACAAACAGATTGACGGTATGGTTCATAACATCATAAGACAGATTACTGTAGACCAGTTTCGACCTGATTATGTTGTAGGCATTACCAGAGGAGGATTAGTTCCTGCTCTAATGATTAGCCATTATTTGAATATTCCAATGCATACACTAAAAGTCAGTTTGCGCAGCGATCCCCCTGATACTGAACTAAATGCCTGGATGTCTGAAGATGCATTTGGGTATGTTTCGTCGGATGATCGCCCTGTCATAAAAAGTCGTTGGGATACCAAAAAGCGTAAAAATATCCTGATCGTGGATGACATCAATGATAGCGGCATGACCTTTGATTGGATTAAACAAGATTGGATTAATAGCTGCTTCCCGGATCAAAAAGAAGCTTGGGATTCAGTTTGGAATCATAATGTGAAGTTTGCTGTTTTGGTAGAGAACGAAGCAAGTGATTTTGAAGGAATCGACTATTTTGGGGAAGCCATAAACAAAATTGAAGATCCGGTCGCTATTCGATTTCCCTGGGAGCGGTGGTGGAAGTAGTGAATATCGTTCCGTTATGTGACGAGCTAATGGTTCAACAACAGATTACATCCGAGTGGCAACATATGGTAGGGGTGATCATGCTGAACCAGACTCATAGGTTGTTGGTAAAAAGGGTCCTTCCTGAATTCTTATCTAGATGGGACACATGTGAGAAGTTCTTGACAAGTACGAGCGAAGAAGTATATGAAGTTATACGTCCGCTTGGATTAGTCATTGTTCGGGAAAACCGAATTAGAAGGATGTCCAATCAATACTTGACATGGGACAAGAGTGATGCTAAAGTTCTTTATGGTATAGGAAAGTATGGCAGTGATAGTTATGAGATTTTCTTTAAGAACAACTATGCTGTACAACCTACTGATAAAGAATTAGTGCGATACCTAAGAGAAGAATGCATAGATGCATAATAAAATTGTGAATTATATAGATGCTAAGAATGGTAGGCATTTGTATTCTATTCCTTTCTACGATCCAGATAACTTATATGAAGGTTGGATTTACAAATCGGGCGACAAATATAAGACATATGAAGAATATCTAAAAGAACGAGACAATGACGCAAATCAAGATTAGTGAACTATTTTATTCTATTCAGGGTGAAGGCAGGTATCAAGGCGTACCTAGCATTTTCCTAAGAACGTTTGGCTGCAACTTCACGTGTGGAGGATTTGGTATGCCTAAGGGAGAAACGTCTGTTGAACGGAAAAAGATCGACCCGAAAGTTTACAAAGATTACAATTCTCTCCCACTCGTCACCACTGGTTGCGATTCTTACGCCTCATGGGACCCTCGATTTAAGCATCTTTCTCCTAGTAAGGACATTGATACCATTGTTGATGACATCATGGAACTACTACCGTTTAAAGAATGGAAAAACGAACATCTTGTCATCACAGGAGGAGAACCACTACTTGGATGGCAGCGAGCTTTCCCAAAACTCTTGAGTCATCCTAAGATGGCGGGTCTCAAAGAGATTACTTTTGAGACTAATGGTACACAGGAACTTTCACCTGAGTTCGCACACTATCTTGAAGACTGGAGCTGGCCAGAAGTATATCCGGGATTTGAACGAGAAATCACTTTTAGCGTCAGTCCTAAGTTAAGTTGTTCCGGTGAGTCTCATAAGAGTGCGATCAAACCTAAGGTTGTGCGTGAATATGAGAAATTTGGCTATGCATACCTCAAGTTTGTGATCTCTACAGAAGAAGATGCTCAGGAAGCACTTGAAGTATCTAAGCTATATCGTGATGAGGGTTTTGAGGGGCCTGTATATTTCATGCCCGTCGGTGGAGTAGAGAGTGTATATCAATTGAATAACCTTACAGTTGCCGAGTTAGCAATGAAGTATGGTGTCAGATATAGTGATCGACTACATCTACCTTTGTTTGGTAACCGCTGGGGAACGTAAAGGTAAAATATGAATACCTATAACAAACGTATTGGATTTCTAGTCAGTTCTCAGACCTTAATTCCACACGGCGGAATAGGACAGTTCGCTAAGAGTTTCTGTGAAACGATGAATAGTCATGGAATTAAAGTAGATATCATAACCGACAAAGCTCCGCAAGGACTTAGCACAGAGTTCTTAGAATCATTCGATGCTAGGGTGATCTATCCAGACATCCCACTCAAGTATACCGATCATAGTGCTATCTTTATGTATGAAGATAGTTTTTGCTATGAAAGAATGGCCAATTTCCGTAATGCTATCGTTAAAGCATTCACTACCAACATCTATGACGTACTAGTATGTAATACCTATGAAACTATTCAAGTAGCGAGTACTATGGGACTTGATGAATGCGTACAGGTCATCGCATATACTCATCTTGAGAGTCAGATTTTCAAAGATACGAAGAATCCATTCTTTCATAGCACCAATGAGATGATGCGATTGCAGTTGCAGATGAATAACATCACTATCGGTACACAAAGCAAGTTCAATGAACTTCAGTTCGATAATACAGCTACTCATCTTCCTATTCCAGTAACTGAGAAAGAATTACTAAATCAGTACGTCAAGCCTAGAGAAGGTGTGTTGTTCATTGGACGTTGGGAAGAAGGGAAGAACCCCGAGTTGTTTATCGATCTGATCGAACAGACTAACTTGCCAGCTAAGGTAATGACAAGCGCAGCCGGAGCTAAGAAGTTTGAAGAACGATTGAAGAAAATCAATGCTACTTATGAGATCAAGGTGGGCATTATCGGCAAAGAAAAAGTAGACTTCATCACGAGTGCTAGGATAGCATTTAACCCCAGCACAGTCGAAAGCTATGGTATGGCTTTCTATGAACAGACTATGCAATTACCTACTTTCTGCTTAATGAATCAACGATGGACTCAAAACTTTTCTTCTCAGTTTTTCTTTGAAACCGACAAGAAAAACATGGCAAACGACGTGCGAGAGGCATATGAGATGTTCGATACCGCTGAAGCATGGTATATTAAGGGAGCTTTGGTAAATGCGAATAAGATCGAAAGCCAAGTGTTCCATAAATGGAATGAGTGTTTCAATTCATTCAAACCAAAAACGTCTAATAGCAATACGGCTAAGATTTGTAAAGAAACTACTATTAAGTACATAGATTTTATAAATGGATTGAATCGGGGTATCCTATGCATCGATGACATCAAGTCGGTGTTGATGAACAAGAATAAGTTTAGGGTGATTTATACAGATACCAATACATATCTGACTAAAGAACCCAACTTTGAACCAGCTGAGGAAATGGTTGGATTGGGATTATTCGAGGGACTATGAAAAAGATATTAGTAACAGGATGTTCGGGCTACATTGGATCACATCTTTGTAAATTGCTTGAGAAAGATTACGAAGTATATGGACTTGACATTAGGCAGCCATTGCATCCAGTCAAGGAATTCTTTCAACTTGATATCAATCGTCCGTTGAATATTGATTTAGAATTCGATATAGTTGTGCATCTTGCTGCACTTGTAAATGTTGGCGAGAGTGAAAATATGCCTATTCAGTATTATATTACTAATTTGAATGGGACGATGAATGTAATCAATAAAGTAAAGACACAGAACTTTATTTTTGCATCGACCGGTGCAGCAGAACATTGCAAGAGTGCATATGGAATCTCGAAACGAGCAGCAGAAGATGTGGTTCGTGAATATTGTACCCAGCATAAGACTATGCCATATACGATTTTTAGATTCTATAACGTGATCGGTTCATCGGGTTATCCTCCTACTAATCCAGACGGGTTGATGTACAACCTGATGAAGGCTGCTGACACGAAAGAGTTTACTATTTTTGGTGATGATTATGATACCCCAGACGGTACCTGCATTCGAGATTATGTTCACGTAGACGAAGTATGTGAAGCAATCAAGATGGCTATCGAGCAACCTGCCAATAAAGTAGAATGCTTGGGTCATGGTGTAGGATATTCGGTACTGGAAATCTTTGAGAAATTTGAAATGGTAAACGCAGAAACCATTTATTCTGATGATGACGAAGCAGGTATCAAGATAAAGATTGGACCCCGCAGAAAAGGGGACATATCTTGTAGCGTACTAGAAGAAGTGTCCCCCTATATGAAAAATCTATATTCGTTTAACGAGTTGTTGAAACTTTCCTAATGCATTAATAGAAATGTGTTAAGCACGTCATTGCGGTTAGCAGAGTCATCTCCGTCTCCCGGTTTAACAATGACATTATACTTACCCTTTTCATTACTGACTGGCTTCTTCATCATCTCGTCATAGGTCAATATTGTATTAGGCTTGACACTATATTTAGCAGCGATTCGAGCCTTCAATACATTGATCGATGATTGATCTTTATATACGAGCTTACCTTCTACCCTATCAAGAACGTCTTTGAATAATACTTCAGGAACAACTCGGCTATTCTTAGTAGTTGCGAAATCGATCTGTTGTTCTTCTTTGGGCTTCGCGCCCATCGAGTAATTCATTTTAAAATTAGCCGGAGATTTACCTTGAGCAACGTTTGCTAATTTAGTATACGCATAGAAAGATACGTCAGGATACTTCTTAGCTAAGGTATACGCATAGTTAAGGTATTCCGGTGAGAAGAAATCACCAGCATCATGCCAACGAATGATAAGTTTAGTTTCAGTACCTTTCTTCTTATCGACTTTTTTTAGCTTTTTATATTGTTCTTCGATCTCGTTTCCTAGCATATCCATGAATCCTTGCGGATCATTATACAAGAAGTTCAATAGCTTAGACTGTTCGAGTGATGGGCTCGTCCACCTGATATAGTCACCTTTCATTGCATAGCAATATGTCTGGCATTCGCCGGCGCCAGGACAAGTGTCAATGATCACGAACTCACCGGTATCTTCATCAACTGCTAGGCCTTTCAGAGCAGGAAGTCCAATGTTGTAAAACGCACTAGCAGTACCATCACTATGTTGCATCTTTTCATTTTGCTTGAGAACTTTTGCCGGACGTTTGGTAATCATAGCTCTTAGCTTTTCTAGATCATATTCTTTATTTGCTTCATCGACGATGGGAACATTCTTATTATGAATGTATGGCATATTGAACTTATCTTGTTTAGTCTTTTCACTCTTGCGAATCTTGCCGCCTGCTTTGTTGACCTTGCCTGTATCGGTACCTACAGTCCTGCTTAAGTATTTTGTTAATTCGTCTTTTGGAAAAGGTCTTGCGGGGGCCGCTAATTTTGCTTCGTCAATTTCTACTTCTTGTGGGTTTACCCCTGCACTGAGAAGAAAATCTTCAAGAGACATCGCCGGCAACCCACCCGAAACAGGTGTTTTTTGCTTGACAGGCCGAGAATTTTCACTTATGATATCTAAGATGTTACGAATATCCATTAACGGTTCCTTATATTATGAGAGTATTTATCTATGAATGATGGTGTCAAACGAATTGGTTTCGCATGTAAGTTTGCAGAAATCAATACTAAGGGTGAGATCGCTAGTGTCGATGGATTCAACACAGGCGGTACCACACTCGCATGGGCAAAACGTCAGAACAACTCACGTGTGGTCGAAGAAAAGATCCTAGATGTCGCAAAGCGTAACATCCTAAACACTCACGCACTCGTCAAAAAAATTGCGACTCTTCCTGTCGAACTACGCATGTTGCGTATCACCAGTGATATGTTGAGTTTCTACACGCATCCCGATTATCATTATTTTTGGTCGCGGCAAGATGTGCAAGACAGTCTAGCACGTTGGATGGCTCCGATTGGTGAGACTGCACGCAAGAACAGTGTCCGTCTATCATTTCATCCCGATCAATTTGTAGTCCTTGCTAGTGATCGCGAAGAAGTCGTAGAAAACAGTATCCGAGAATTCGAATATCATGTTGACATGGCACGTTGGATGGGCTATGGCAAGACTTTTCAGGACATGAAGATCAATGTTCATATCAGTGGTCGTCAGGGCCCCGACGGTATCAAGAAGGTAATGTCTCGACTAAGCCCCGAGGCTCGTAATTGCATCACTATCGAGAATGACGAGATGACTTGGGGTATCGATAGCAGTCTAGAACTCGCTGATACCTGCGCTCTCGTACTAGATATCCATCATCACTATGTAATGACTGGTGAATATATCGAACCCAATGACGACCGTATCAAGCGCGTGATCGATAGCTGGCGTGGTGTACGTCCTGTCATTCATTACAGTGTAAGTCGTGAAGAATATTTGTCATCACATCTTACTAATGAATTGCCTAACCTTCAACTTCTGCTAGAACAAGGGTTGAACAAGCAGAAGTTGCGGGCACATTCTGACTATATGTGGAATAAAGCAGTCAATGATTGGGCTAAAGGGCACTGGGATTGGGCAGATGTTATGGTGGAGGCAAAGGCCAAGAACCTAGCTAGCTTTAGATTGTATGATTATTGGAAGAGCTAAATTATATAACTCTGTTTCTTTCTTTATCTTACATATAACGCCAGTAGAGATACCTGTTAGTTTTGAAATTTCTCGTATTCGGTGATTGCTTTTTTCTAGCAAATCAAGTGCTAACCTTAGATTTTCGCCCCTGTTTTTATATTTTGCTACTATAATAGATAATTTTCTCTTGTCGGTGCAGGATATTTTTTTCCCATACATTCCGTTCCTTTCGCCTTTTTTAGCTTTTGATAAATTTTTACGCCAAACATCATTCCTAGGAATGCCTGCTAATGATTCTGATCTTTTCTTTAAGGTATCTTCACTTGGTTTCCAGCCTAATTTAGACGGAGGTTTTGTTCCGCCTTTATTAGCATTCCATCCTATGTTTTTTTCAGGTCTTAGTATTTCCTCTTGTCTGTAACAATTTTCTTTGGTGTCGGTCAACAATATTGTTTGGATTATTTTATCTTGATGTTTTTTGAGGACTCTACCGAAATAAGGATTTTTGTCGTTGCGGTTTTTAGAATCATTCTTATGCTCGTAAAGTCGTCTGGCTGGGTTATTAGAAACGCCTATGTACCCTTCCTTAGTGTAGTCAGTATGCTCTGGAAGATGAATCCAATAAAGATGGTGGGTATAAATAGTCATGCTGATCGCTCCTCTTAGCATTAGAGTAGTTGGGTATTTGCAGTACCGCGAACTACATCTTTATTTATCTTTTTGATTGACAACATATATACTATTATGATAGTATACATATATTAAGAAAGGTAATTAATGTTTAAAGCAATCAAAGACTGGATCAGTCCCCCTCCCCCACCTATCCCGGTTCCTGAACCCGAAGTAAAGAAAGAGCCCAAGGTTAAAAAGCCTGAATTAACTCCTAAGGAAAAGGCAACACTTGCAGGCGAGCCTTATATCTCTATCTTGAGTGTGGAGCTTGATCCTAACGATATCAACAATGGATCATTCGACTTAGATTGGAATGATAAGTTCGTGCTTAATCTAGTCAAGCAGGGATATAAGTTCTCACCTAAAGATACTGATTCAATGATCGTTGATCGTTGGTTCCAGACCGTGTGCAGGAATATCGCTTTAGAAGTGTATGAGCAAGAGATTGCTGATCCTGAAAAGCGTGAATCAGAACTACGTATCATTAGACAACGTGATATTGGTGGCGGATTTACTGAGGTAAGTTGATGAAGAAAATGTTTGACCGACCAATTGAACTTGATGCTCCAGATTTCGTAATTCCATTACGAAATATTCAAAGTCCTACGGACATATATAATTTTTGCAGAACTAACAATATTTCTCATTTTGGATATGGGTTTAGGTTTGTTCGTAACAGTTATTTAACCAAACAGCTTAAATTTGGATTTAGTGCCCCAGAACCAAATGTAAAGGCTATTCAAAAAGGTGAACGGTTGGTTCGGCAAATTGCTTGGCTTCCAGGCTGGAATGTTAATGTGTCAAGTTCTCATGGATTTGAATTTTGGCACGGTTGCACCTCTTTGATTAATCAAGAAATTCTCCCCAAAGATACAAATTACACTGATATTGAAATTGCAATTTGGTCGGTTGACAAACGTACTAACATCTCGGGATACCCGTTAACTAGAAAAGAACTTGCAGCATATACTGAAAGCGAGTTGTGTGAACAGTATGTCGAACATCACGGCCGTCTCCCGCATTTAAACATTGTAGATCCTACCCTAAATAAAACATATCGGGGGTTGAGAAAAAGCACCTTTTTAGACTTGTTTGAAATCGGATAAAAAGACTTGACACCTATCCATTAAGTGCGTGTATTAAAAATTGAACACAGAAATGAAAGTTTAATTGATATGCAAATTCGTCCTACTTGTATTAATCACGGCTGCAATCGCCCAGTTGCTAATGACGGAAGTCGCTGGAGGCCTACCTGTTATCGATGCCATAAAGCAGGGTATGGGAAAGGTACTTTTGCTTTCGGCGTTACCCCATTTCGAACCGGTTATTGCACTAACACTGATAGTCATTTGGGTTTTCCGTGCGCTATTGATTACAAAAAGGCACCGTGGGTAATAGGCAAAACGCACATTGATCATATTGACGGTAACCATTTAAATAATATTCTAGAAAATGTGGTTGAACTTTGTCCTCTCTGTCATCAATACAAAGGTATGCTTACCGGTGACTTTAAGAATCAAGGCGTGTATCACTACAACAAAAAATAATGGTTGACATTCAGCCTAATCCTTGCTATAATATGCGTATAAATAGAGAAAGCCTCATATGAAATATGCACTGATCGACACGGCTAATACCTTCTTTCGCGCTAGGCACGTTGCGTCTCGCAACACTGACACGTGGGAAAAAGTAGGAATGGCGATGCACCTTACATTGTCGTCTGTCAATCAGATGGTACGTAAGTTTGGCATCGATCATGTCGTGTTCTGTCTCGAGGGTCGTTCTTGGCGTAAGGACTTCTACAAGCCATACAAGGCTAATCGAGTAAAAACTGACGCGACCGAGGCTGAGATCGAAGAAAATCAGATGTTCTGGGAAACGTACGAATCGTTTACTACGTTCATTCGTGAGCGCACAAACGCTAGCTTACTACGTCATCCTACTGCTGAAGCAGATGACCTCATCGCCCGCTTCATCGCACTGCACCCCGAAGACGAGCATTTCATTATTTCTTCCGACACTGACTTTGTTCAACTGATCGCACCTAACGTAAAGCAGTACAACGGTGTTGCTGGTCAGTTGATCACACTTGAGGGTTACTTCGATGATCGCGGTAAGCCTGTCAAAGATAAGAAGACTAAGGAACCTAAATTGCTTGAGGATCCTGAATATCTATTGTTCAAGAAAATCATTCGTGGTGATGCATCTGACAACGTGTTCTCTGCATATCCTGGTGTTCGTGAGAAGGGCACAAAGAATAAGATCGGCATTGTCGAAGCATATGCTGATCGCAACAAACAGGGCTTTAATTGGAACAATCTGATGTTGCAAAGCTGGATTGACCACGATGGCGCTGAGCATCGAGTTAGGGATGATTACGCGCGTAATCGTACCCTGATCGATCTGACAGCACAACCGCAAGAAATTAAAGATATGGTTGATCAATCAATACGCACAGGAGTAAAGACCGAACATGTACCGCAAGTCGGCGTGCAACTTATGAAATTCTGCGGTAAGTATGAGCTTACTAAAATAAGCGAGCAAGCCGAGACTTATTCTAAGTGGCTCAACAACACCTACAAGGGAGTTTTGCTTGACGAGTCGGTATGATGACGGCCGTTACTCGCGAAGTCATACACTTTGGATGCGCATCGGCGGACTGTGGGTATATAAAACAGATACACGGATGCATGAAGTTTGGCATGCCGACATTGCGATAGAAAAAACGCCTGATGGTAAGTTCAAGTATTTCAAACATCGCGGAGGCGACCTACGATTTCTGAATGAAGAAGAATTAAAAAAAATGTCCTGGATTGTTCTTACTGCGGAGAGAATATGCAATGAACCAGATTGAACTTCTGTGCAAAGACTGTAAGTATTCTTTCGTTTCATTAGGTAACCTATTTTTTACATTTGGGTTTCCTACTTCGGATATGCATCGATGTCGCAAAGCGTTTAAGCCTAATAGGGTCGTTTTTGACCCCGTATACGGCAATCAAAATGTCAAAGGTACATATCGTTCTTGTAATTCAAACAGGGCAAACTATGGGGATTGCAAGCCCGCAGCAATCATGTGGGCACCAAAGCACAAGAAAGATTTATTTAAAATGTTGACAAAGGAAACACACCATGACTGATCTAATCGCGAAAACAATCGTCAAAGACCAATTTTGGATCGTTACGGATGGTACTAAAAAGGTAGGAAATATCGAAGCTAATAACTCTGGTTACGGTGTTCAACTTAACGGACATTTGTTCCAGTTTGACAATGCAGTCGAGTTAAAGAAAAAGACTAGGATTCGTTTCGACCCTATCAAGTCAGATCGTACGAAGATATCTCTGCCCTACCCTGAATATCCTACGCCAGAACATGTATATAATTCTATTTTTGACATCACGCGTGGCTTACATCTGTTTACTACCTCTACGAAAAGTAAATGTTTACACGCTGCAGGATGGTTCTTGTTAGAGCAGAACGGAATCAAGACAGTCATGTTCTGCCCAAAGTATATTTTCATTCAACGTTACCCATATGAGGGTCCGTTTAAAACGGAAACTGAAGCTCTTAATAAGATAAATATCTAGCGATGTTCCTTCATATAAAGCGATTCATGGAAAAGATGACAGTAGTCGAAACAAAGAATGCCAAAGATGTGGTTATTCCGATCGCCGAAGCACGTGGATTGCGAGATGAGCTTACTAAGCTATTAGCGGAACTGTACGAGCATAGTACGAAACATGATGAAGATCGAAAAAATGAAGTGTTTGAGATACAAATAAGAGGAGGTTCATTTAAATGAATGATCTAAATGTCTAGAAATCAACCTAATATTTTGCTCGAACATGTAGATAGACAGACCTATAAATGTGATCAGATTGTAGAGGCTGCTGGAATATGGGCTGTATTTCTTGATGGTCAACCCATCAATCTCAAGTCATCACATTACCTCACTAACGATTCTGCTCCCAAGTATAAAAAGACTAGTTTCTCAAATCCTGGTCATGCTAGGAACCTATGTCGCAAGCTGAATGCACAGTTTAAGACTGACAAGTTTACTGTTTGTTTTTTAAACCAAGGTAGAACGGTTTACCCAGAATCCATCACTGATGAGTAGGTAATCCGATTGTGACCTATCCCAAATCGAAGACAGAGATAGTAAAAACTATCTTAGCGGCGATAGGTGACGACCCCGATAATCCTTGGAAAAATATACCAGTGGATAAACTTGTGTTCTCTTGGTTTATTAGCGGGCGTACGGGATCTGGATTACGACTAACAGTAGAAGGATCAAAAGCTTTCGCATATGCACAGATCGCACACTACGATTTTCCAGTTGACAATAGTGGACAAGTTTGGACGGCAGCGGCGTGGGAGAGGTATTCAGTTTTCGTCAACAAGAAACTACACTGTCCATATTTTATTTCTTCTAGCATAGAACAACAACATCTACGTGTATGGGTATATGATCATCGTATCGCGATGATGCTAGGTTTGTTTGGGTCACTAACTGAATATGTCGAATCTGTCATAGCATAATTAACCCGAACCAGTTTACTTACACTAAATAGTATCGTAGACTGACACTGTAGTCGATCTACTACCACACACACAGAAAGGAATACTATGTTTAAAACTTTAATCAACAACACCGTTGAATCGGTGCAGGCAATGCAAAAGATTGCCATTGACTCTTTTGTCAAACACGAACCCCTTGCTAATTCATTCAACAAATTCGTAGATGCACAAACCGTGTATACCAAGAATGCCGTTACAGCCATGTCTGAAGCCGGGTCTTCACTTTTTCAGTTAATTACTGATAAGGATTTTTATACTGATTTGGTTAATACTGCCCAAGAAAGCGTAAAAACTGTTTTGCCTAAAAAAGAAAAGCAAAATGATTAAGCAGTTTTTCAAACGGGCACTAGAGTTTTACCTCCGTGGATTGATAATCAACGGAGAGAATCAGGCTTTTATGCATCAAGCGATGTGGTCAGAGTCAAAGAAAATTTTTAACCAAGGCACAAAGAAAGATAATTAAAATAATGACTACTTATAAAGCAACTCAACTGACAAGTTGCGCCGGAGGCACTGTTATGGGTGCTATATGCGTATACATGTTATTTGTTTTCACAAGCCTAATATATTAAGGAGAAGACTTAAGTGGAACTTCCAAAATTTCCTGAATTCCGAACAACAAAGAACGGATATGAGATCCGTGCTGACGTACTAGAGATGGCGAAGCAATTAGTTACTGAAGAATATCATGCCAAATACATGGGATGGGAAGTATCTCGGGAACGTGATCCAAAAACTGGTCAAATTGTGACTAAGGTTGCAGCTCCAGAATTTCCAGGGCTCGATAAGGTCCTAGAAGCTGCACAGAAGATGTATGACTTCGTGAATAACAAGAAGTCTTCCGAATAAATTTACTCCAGCCATACCCTATCAGGCAATGCCTGATAGGGTGGTAAAAGAATTTCTTTAATGGGTCGTTTTTGGTTGACATTCTGAATCTCCTTTGCTATATTTAAGATCATAGATTGAAGCAAAGGACTAGCAAATGGCTCGTTATCAGGCTCCGAAGATTTCTTATTCGACTGACGAAGTGTTTGCCGCTGCTTGTGCAGCACAGCGCATCAACGGCGAATATCTTAAGGACGACAAGATTCTGTATGATACTGATGGGCATGTCGAGAAGGTTGAGAAGATCGCTAACAAGAAGCTGACTTCTCAGTTTCTTCGCGGTGACTTTGACATCAACGATGAGGACCGTGCACTGGGACAAGAAGTGCGTCAGTACTGTAACTCCCTGACGTTCAAGATCCTGCAGGGAAAGACTCTGAGTGATTTTGAGCAAGTTATGCTCAGTGTTGCTGACAAAGAGACTGTTGACAGCTTCTACGAGATTGCTGTTGTTTCGTCTCTCCCTGCTTCGTATGAGCGTTATAAAGCTCGTGCAGAAACTGATCGCCGTGTCCGTGACACGAATGGTTTTGTTGGTGACATGGGTGATAGGGTTGATCTCAAAGTTAACGTAGTGAAGTGTTTTTATTCTCGTAACTGGAACGTATATTTCATTACTGCGATCACTGAAAATAATAAGTCTGTGTTTTTCAGCAGCCGTAATCAGATTGATATCGGCAAGTCGCTGAATGTTAGGGGTACTGTTAAGTCTCATTGTGATGGGTCTTCTCAGCTTTCCCGTGTTAAGGTTCTCTGAACCTTAAAGTGGGTGTTCGTCAAACACGAATGGTCTTTCGTAAAGTGGGTCTCCCTTTAAAGGGTTGTAAATTCCCTAAGTGGACTGTTTGACGAACACCCAACTATCATTTATATTATTAAAACAGCCATGAACAACAGCAAAGAAAACACATTTAGGGCCTTGCGTGATGAGGAATTGCTTGTGAGCAGTTTTTGGTGTAGGTTTGGTTGGCACAGTTGGACCAAATATCGTGAACCTGAAAAAGTCCGCGAAAATGTATACGTTCCGAGTCATATCCAGGAACGTCGATGCGCCTCGTGCAATAAGCTTAATCGCTGGCGCATACCCGATCTTTGAACTTGACATCAACCTAATTTGATAGTATACTATAATTCAAGGAGCACTCATGTCGGCATCGTGGATTAACGCACTCAACAGTAGCGATTCTCGCATTCACAAAGAACACATTATCAGTCAGGCGCTAACAGCAGCATTACTTGGCAACACAACTGCTAAGTTTTTTCTTAATATGCTGAAGCTTTGTTATGATCCATACATCGTGTTTGGGGTAAGACAGATACCAGAAACTTTTGGAATTACTGATGCAGAAAACCCTTGGGACGAGTTTGGCGATCTTACTGTAAAGCTCGGCACTCGTGAACTCACCGGACATGATGCACGTGACGCTATCCAAACAATGGCAGACCGATTCGACAGTGACGAGTGGAATACTTTTCTTGCTCCCGTTTTGCGGCGCGACATACGCTGTGGCATATCGTCAACCACAATCAACAAAGTTTGCAAAAAGACAGAGTACGAAATTTCAGTTTTTGGGTGTCAACTGGCAACCAATTCTGAAGGCAGACCCGAGATGACCGGTATCAAACGTCTCGAACCTAAACTTGATGGCTGTTTAAGTTCAGATTGGGTAGTTGAGTTTGAAGATGGCAGTAAAGTCACAATCAAGGAAGTAGTTGACAACAAATTAGCAGGTAAGGTCAAATCATACAATATGATTACCGGTAAGGTCGAATTTAACGAAATTACCGGCTGGGCGGTGGACGGAATTGATGACTCGGTCGATGATTATGAATGGTACGAGATAACATTAGAGAACGGTAAAACTTTGCCACCGCTAACGGGTAATCATTTGGTCTATCTTCCTAAGTTAAAATGCTATCGTAGAGTAGACTTGCTAACTGACAATGATGAATTATTAGAGCACATTTAACCATCTAATTTCTGCTACAGGCATAAATAACTATTATAGGAGATTATTATGCCGGTATGTCATATATGTGGAAAAATAGTGAGGAACATTGACTATCACCTAATAGGTGAACAGTATAAGGATAAGATCAGTGATATGATACTAGCAGGATATTCTATCTTGTACCTATCCAAGAATTCGTTGACCTTATTCGGAGAGAAAATATCATATGACATGATATCTACAACCTGCAAGCACCACGGTATTAAAATACCCAGTTTAAAAGATACTGCAAACAGTAGAATAACACGAGATTTGTATAAGTCTACTGTAGAAAAAACATATGGTCATGGAATAACCAATGTATCTCAATCCAAACTAATCAAAGAAAAGAAAAATAATACAAACTTAGATAGGTATGGAGTAATAAATCCGTTTCAACGAGAAGAAGTAAAGCAAAAATCAAAAGAAACCCTATATAAAAAATACGGAGTTCTTAACCCAGTTGAACTGCCATAGTATACCAAAAACAATGGGAGATTCTCTAAACCTCACAAAAAAATATCAGATTTCCTACATACTCTGACTATAGAACACGACAATGACAAAGCTGGTCTATTTAGAAAATTTAATGACGAGTTAAAAAGAACGTATTCACCTATCCCTGATATTTTTATTCCTGATAAAAATGTCGTAATAGAAATATTCGGTGATAGATGGCACATGAATCCAAGAATATACCACGAGTCTGATGTTGTCGTGTTTTTTGACGGTCCGTGTACGGCCGCTGAGGTCTGGTTAGGTGATGAAATACGAAATAACCATATCCGCTATTTTGGGGTTGACATAATTGTAATTTGGGAATATGATATCAAATATCACTTTGAAGACATCAAACTAATGCTAACTGAAAGATTGACATGACCACCCTAAAAATCAAAAGTATTAAAAAACTACCTCCAACCAAAATGGCACGGTATGACATACAAGTAAAGAATACCGAAAACTTTTTTGCAAATGGGGTGCTAGTCCACAACTGCCGTGTTCTACTAGTAGTGCAAGTTCTTGACAGCGGGGCACATGTCACATGCTATAGCCGTAATGGTAAGGTATTTGAAAACTTTAACCACATCGAAAAACAAGTACTTGATAACTTACCTGAAATGATTGCTGCTAGGCATGAGGTAGGAGGCCTTGGGGCAGACCTAACTCTTGGATTTGTGCTTGATGGTGAAGTTGTGGGTAATAGTTTTCAAGAACTGATGCGCCAGGCTCGTCGTAAAGAAAATGTTGCGAGCGAGGACAGTGTGTTTCACGTATTTGACATTATTCCTATTCTTGATTTTAGCAGGGGATACTGGAACGCATCCCTGACCAAACGTCTCGCATTGCTTGACGCAATGAAGTCTGCCATTGACAAGATGTCCAACCTAGAATTACTTCCACATCTACTTGTTGATCTTACTACACTCGAGGGCAGAAATCAGCTTGATCGTTATGCAAAAGATATGGTTACTGCTGGATTTGAGGGCATCATGATCAAGGATCTTGCGACCTCGTATGAATGTAAGCGTAACACCGCCTGGATGAAGTACAAGCCCGTGCATGATTACGACCTCACTGTAATCGGTGTGGAATCCGGTACCGGAAAGAACAAGGACAGAATGGGAGCATTGGTCTGTGAAGGAATGGACGACGGAAAACACATTGTAGTCAATGTGGGTAGCGGGTTTACTGATGCTGAACGACAAGAATATTGGGATAACCGAAACGATCTGATCGGGCGATCGGTGGTAATTATGGCAGATGCGATAACTCTTAATCAAAACGGCACTTATAGTCTACGTTTTCCTAGATTTAAATCATTTCGATATGACAAGTGAGGAACTAAAATGTCTGGTTTAAATATTATTTTCGAAGAACTACCTCAACGCTGCGAAGGTTGTGGTATTATTGCAGAGACTCGACCGTTTGGCATCAATCATGAAGAAATCTGCTTTGATTGTGCTATGAAGGATGAAGCGGTTACCCAGATACGCATGAAGGAGTTTTTGTTTGGTGACGAAGAATGAACGAGAACACTGACAATATAGAAGGTTGGGAAGAAGATCCAGTCGATTACCTAGAACTTCAAAAGATGGTCGGTAAGAAATATGTTTTCGAAGACGGTGACAGTATTGAGATCGTGCAGATCAAACGTAGAGAGACTGGTCCATGGGTAACATATCATGTTCAGCAAGGACCGGGTATTCCCAGAAAGTTGTTGATGATGCTCGACGAATTTCATATTACATATGGTCATCTGTTTTAAATCCAACAGAAACAGAAAATTAGACTAAATAGCTAATGACACTTTATGCATACAAATGGACTCGCCTATCTACAGACAAATGGTATGTAGGATCCCTCACTATGGCCGTGACCTATCCAAAATTTGGATATCGTTGCTCCAGCAGGGAAAACACAAATGATATTTAATGCCATCGTACTGCTAGTTGCCCTGTTTATTTCCGCAATTAGTGCTTTCTATTCCATCACTGGTTTGGCCGTCATCTTTTCAGCGGCAGCAGTGCCAGTGATGGTTATGGGAAGTGCATTAGAGTTAGGTAAAATCACGGCGGTGGTATGGCTTCACAAATACTGGACCAAAGCCGGATGGGCGCTGAAATCGTATCTAGTGCTGGCAGTTGTGTCATTGATGCTAATCACCTCTATGGGGACATATGGATATTTGGCAAAGGCTCACAGTGACCAGACTTTAGTAAGTGGCGACACCGCTGCTAAAGTTGAGCTAGTTGATGAAAAGATCAAGATTTCGCGCGAAAACATTGCCATGAGCCAAAAGGCTCTTGAGCAAATGAACAGTCAGGTTGATCAGTTATTGGGTAGAACCGACGATGACAGGGGTGCTAATCGTGCGATTCAGGTTCGTAGGCAACAAGCCACCGAACGCAATCGATTAATACAAGAGATAGAAGCTGAACAAGCTGAAATAGCAAAACTTAACGAAGAAGTTGCGCCCATTCGTGCCGAGATTCGCAAAGTTGAGGCCGAAATAGGTCCGATCAAGTACATCGCCGCAATGATATACGGTGACGACCCAGATACTAATTTATTAGAACGCGCGGTACGTTGGGTTATCATTCTTCTCGTACTAGTGTTTGATCCACTGGCGCTTGCACTTATGGTAGCTGCACAGAGCAGCTATAAATGGTTAAATGAAGATTTAGCAAAAAATCAAAATGAAGATAAATCCACAGATAGTATAGAAGTTTTGCCATCCGCAGAACAGTCTAAACCTAAAGTTCAGGAGGATGTTGTTCCGAAGGAAGAAAAAACGGAATCACTAGAACACGAACTTCTAAAAACAACCGAGATAGAATTAATACCAGAGCCGGTATTAATTATAAACGATATTTTCCCTTATGCAGAGGATGCATACAATGATGCTAAACCTATACCAGAGCGCAATGAAGCGCTACCTGTTGATTTCGATGAACCAATTAGAGAAGAGCCTGACGAAACATCTTTGGCCGTCTCAGGTAAAGATGTGGAACGATTGGGTGAGCCTAAAAACGAAACTGAAAAACGACATAGACTAGCAGAACCCAGCATCAAGACTGAAGGGGTAACTTTACGGTCTACCGGTGGTGACTATGTAGAATATGACGGAAAATCTATGAGTACAGCAGCACTAAAGACGATGCGCCCTGATTTATTTGCCATTGTTGCGGATATAGATCATCCTATCAATACTAATTTTGGAACACAGTTTCCCAAGATTGCACAAAAAGGAGACGTGTTTGTGCGTGTAGATATGTTACCGAATCGTGTTTATAAGTTTGATAGCTATAAATGGATAGAAATTAACAAAGAACAATCTGATTCTTATTTGTATGATGATGCTTATATAAAACACCTTATTGCCCAAATCGAACGAGGCGAATATGATGTTGACTTGCTGACCGAAAACGAAAAGTTACAAATAGAAGAATACATCAAAAAAGATACCTAGGCAGTTTCAGTCATCAAAGAGTAGAGTAAAATAATGCCAGATAAACTTCAGTATTGTTCTTTCTGCGGGACGCACAAAGACAATGTAACTAAATTGATTGTGGGCGACGACGCGGCTATATGCAGCGATTGCATTGCATTATGTAACCAACTTGTTATCAACGAGCAAGCAGAGGAACCAGTAGCCGCTGAACCTGAAAGTTTTGATGCATATAGTATTAAGAAACATTTAGATCAACATGTTATTGGCCAAGACGCTGCTAAAGAAGTGTTGGCAGTTGCTATAGCTAATCATTATAAAAGAATCACATATCCGTCAACCGACCTAGAGATTCGAAAAGGAAATGTATTGCTTGTTGGTCCTACAGGATCCGGCAAGACCTTGATCGCCCGAGCAGTTGCGAAGTATCTAAGTGTTCCGTTCGTGGTTGCTGACGCGACTAGTTTAACTGAATCAGGGTATGTTGGCGAAGACGTAGAAAGTATGATTAGTATGCTCTTGGCTAGTGCAGGCGGTGATGTTGCATTAGCAGAGAGAGGTATCGTCTTCATAGATGAGATTGACAAGGTGTCACGTAAAAGTGAAAATGCTTCTGTTACGCGCGACGTAAGCGGAGAAGGCGTTCAGCAAGCACTATTGAAGATGATCGAAGGGACGACGTGCCGTGTGCCAGTAACCGGCAAACGCAAGAATCCACAAGGAGATATGATTGAGGTCGACACTAAAAATATTCTCTTTATTGCCGGAGGCGCCTTTACGGGCCTTGATCTTATAATCAAAAATAGAATTCAGGGTGCTTCGATCGGGTTCGTGCAAAATATAAAGACTAAGGATAAGAAAAGTAGTGCTGTCACTCCAGATGATCTGATCAAATTTGGAATGATTCCTGAATTTATCGGCAGATTCACTACGACTGTTGCATTGAACGAACTTACAGTAGACGAATTGATTTTGGTACTGACCTCAGTAAAAAACAATTTTATCGACCAATTCACGCATCTATTTAAGATAGACAACATTAAATTGTCTTTCACTGACGAAGCTATAGCACAGCTTGCGCAGCGGTGTATAGAGTTAAACGTTGGGGCGCGTGGTCTTCATACTGAGATAGAGCGAGTATTGATGCCAGCGATGTTCCACGTTAGCAAGTTTAGAGAACACGGGGTCACTGAATTAATAATCACTACTGAACACATCAAGGATCCTAGTTTAGTAATAGCAAAATATCTTTTACCTAAAACTGGTGTTTGACTCGAAAAGCAAATAACTTGACCCAAAATACTTTACAACTACCGAAATTTCTTGTATAAATAACACAGTAGGGTGCTTTTAAAGGCTCTACTGTCATTATTTGCTTAAAGGAGAAATAATATGACTAATTCACAACTAACCCTTCGTTCTTTGGATATTCCGAACTTGCATAAATTTGGAATTGGATTTGATAACATCTTTGATGAACTATCGCGAATCAATGCACAACAAGCAAATGCTCCCAACTACCCTCCATATAATATCATAAAGCACGATGAAGATCACTTTTCTATCGCGCTAGCTATTGCAGGATTTACGCCAGAAGATGTTTCCATCACGCTAGAGAAGAAAATTCTTACAATCAAGGGCGAGCAACGTCAACCCCTAGATGATTTAGAAAAAGAAACTGAATACTTGCACCGGGGTATTTCGGCGCGTAACTTTGTTCGTACTTTTACGATTGCAGAACATGTTGAAGTGATAAGTGCGGAAGCAGAACACGGCATCCTCAATATAAACTTGAAGCGTGAAATACCTGAAGAGCAAAAACCAAAGAATATACCTATACAGCAGAAATAATATACTACACACAACAACCGTGCTAGCAGTCATTGACTGCTAGCACATTTAAAGGAAGATAATAATGTCAGCGAACACAGATACCCGTAGCAAGATCAAGCCTAATATTGCCTTAAAGGAGCCGCCGCTTTTTAGGATCATCTACATCAACGATGAGGTGACCTCGATGGAATTTGTGGTCGGGTCACTGATAGACTATTTCAATTATAACCCAGATACTGCTAGTCACATCACGACTGAAATACATGAAAAGGGCAGTGCAATCGTTGCTGTTCTACCTTATGAGATTGCGGAACAGCGCGGCATTGAAGTTACGCTTGATGCTCGTGCCCAAGGGTATCCGCTTCAAGTTAAGGTTGAAGCCGACAGTTAGTATATTGCGGCTCTGAGTCTAAAATTCAGAGCCGCAAATTCTTATAGATTTGTTGTAGCGACAGAATGCCTCTTTCATGATGACTCACACAACTAATGTGATTCTTTTTGCCCAATAGGGATTCTTACTTAAATAAGGATTATTGACAAAGTTGATATCATTGATATAGGTATCAACAGTTTTGCGGTAAGTACCAAATACCCAGTGAGTGACTTTATGTTCAGTATCGCTACCTAGTACCTCTTTAAGAGGTATTTGATCATTCATTTGGTGAGGAGCCTCACCAAAATAAAGTTCTTCCAACGGTACCGCATTCGATATCACTATTATGTTTTTGACATCTAAGTGTTTTTGCAGTTTTTCAATCGACTTGCGAAGATAGAACATATCTTCGTCTCTGGCTACCGTTCTTACTGTTTCTCCGATCGTTGATGTGTCTCCCGAATCGGCCCAGCCATTCGAGCCTAGCAAGGCAATACCATCAATAATAGCTACTTGTTGATGCAACAAACAGATATTAGGAATACTACCTGCAATAGCAATAAGTTCTTTTGTTTTAGTAGAAATATCGACTGCATCAACATATTCGAGTGGACCAGGAACATAAAACACGCCTTGGTAAAATCTGCTAAGATGAGAGAGTGTTTGTATGATCGTTCGTAGATCAGAACTAACATTACCTGCTATAATACAATACAAACTGGTCGCTTTGTTTTCCCAATTAAAATGGTCATCGGGCGCAAGATGCAGGTCGCCTATTATGTCAAAGCCAATGTCTTGCATAAAATATATTTTATTTAGCTATGTTTAACTTTGGCTTACGACTGGTTGTTTTTTTACCTGTTGCTTTCTTAGTTTTCGTTTTTTCTTGCGCGGGTTCTACTTCTTCTACTGTTGCAGGCTCGTTTACTTCAGTTACGGGTTCAACTTTTGCGGAAGCAACAGTAGCCGTAAATTTAGTTAGCAGCTTTTTCAAAAATAACATCATGAATCTCCTATTGTTGATATTCTGCTAGTATTTATGATTGTTTAATATTTGATTAGAATAAATACTTCATGCGTGATCTTCTTGATAAAATTGAAACTCTAGCCGAAAGTACTGGCCTTGCTGGTAGGAAAGCCGGTGCTGTATTTCGTAATTCAGCCGGCGAAGAAATCATATTTGACAAACTTGAGTTCTTTCCAGAAAAAATCGGAAGATATACTCCTGAACAATTAGATCATGTGTTGTTAGATATCAATAGTCAGACTGATCATAATATTCAATGGATGAATACTCGCACTATTAGAATGGGAGGATTTGCGCTCGCTACGTTCACCGGTACAGACGGTCCTTTGTATTTCGGTAGATATCTAGAACAGATCAAGCCAAATTTCACAGACAACTATGTTCCCAATTTAGTAGGAGACTATAAATTAGCTAGCAAATCGGCTGAGAAGGCTCAAGCTGGCTTGAGCCCTCAGGATCTATTGACAAATAAAAATGATTTGACTGCTAACGACATCCTTAAGCAATTGGCCGAGAAATTGGGTACCGATAATATATTATATGACGTTACATACCGATTAGTAGCAGGTGAACCCCTTCCGATGACGTTTGACGCACCCGAGAATCTTAGCTTCTCTGCATTTAGAGATTATTTTTGTGAGATATTGCAGCCGATCGCATTGCAGATGGGGCAATACGAAGGTAATGCAGGAGAAGCTGCTGAAATTTTTCTAAATGGAAATTTTAAAAACACCCTTATCTCGTTTGATTCTACGAAAACTGCTGGACTAAGCGATAGCATCATGACCAGTGATGAAGGCAAGTCGATCAAGGTCAGTACTAAAGGTGGCAAAGGAGCTACTGCGAGTACGACTAATCTAATCAACAGCGTTGACGAATTATCTCAGACTGAAGGGGGCAATAAATTACGTGAAAAATATGCTGACACGATTGAGATTATACGCGAGATAAAACGTCGGGGCCAAGCACTCGCGCCTATCTATTTGGGACTGAAATTTGACATCATCGATGAAACAGATGCTAGGATGATATTATCACTCAAGAATGATAGTCCTTTGACAATGAGTGAATTAGATAATCTCGGGTTATCTGACAATCTGCTAAAGCTAGCACAGACCAGAAAATCATTGGATAGAGACAAAGTTAATTTTTACTATCTCTTGCTTGCTGCTGTAGCCCATAAAGCAGCAGAGGAAGTCAACGAGAAAACTGACTTCAGCAAAGCTGCGGCAGACATCCTCAATCAAGGGGCGTTGATTCAGGTTTATACTAAAGCTAAAGAAAGCAAAGGTCAATGGACTCTTGACGAATTCAACACAGTCTACCCAGGTGATAGTATCAAGGGTGTTTATCTTTCGGCAAGCAAGACATATTACAGTACAGGCATCAAGGGAAACTTCACATTTAAGATCGACAGCGGCAAGGGCGTAGCCAAAGATCAACCTATTATAGATGCCGAGATAGGTAGAGAAAAGCGTATTCCCACTTCATCTGAGTTTACCAAACAAGCAGCCGACATTGCCCTTGGTAGAAAAAAGCCAAAAGAAAAGCGCATATCTACTATGGGAAATGTTGGACGTTCATTACGAAAGTAATAACACTTTTGTTTATCCCAAAGTCATTGACATTGTGGTTGCGATGAAGTAACATACACTTACATTAACAATGAAGGTAAAAAAAATATGTCTAACTTAGTTCCAATGGTAATCGAACAGTCCAGTCGTGGCGAAAGAGTAATGGATATCTACAGTCGATTACTAAAGGACCGGGTGATTCTTTTAGAGGGGGAAGTCAATGATTATATGGCTAATCTCATCGTTGCGCAATTGCTCTATCTTGAATCAGAAAATCCCTCCGCCGACATCTCACTTTACATCAACAGCCCAGGTGGTTCGGTGACTGCTGGATTAGCTATTCTTGATGCTATGCAATTTGTCAAGTCAGACATTTCTACTATCGCAATCGGAAGTGTCTGTTCAATGGGATCACTTCTAGCAAGTTCCGGCACCAAAGGAAAGAGATTCATTCTTCCTAGGGCTCGCCACATGGTGCACTCTGTGTCCGGCGGTTCTCGTGGCACGATATGGGACGCTGAAATTCAAATGGAAGAAATGGTTCGATTGAATAATCTTCTCACTGAGATTTATGCAACTAATACTGGCAAGACCGTCGAAGAACTTAAGATTGCTATGGCACGTGACAACTATATGGACGCTCAAGCATCTGTCGAGTTTGGACTAGCGGATAAGGTTCTTGTTTCTCGATAAAAGTGATATACCCATTAGTGTTATTTCGAGAAAAAGAATTAGCTAAAGTCAGCATTTCCTGAATTCTAATGGTTACTGATTTGGGCGGTAACCTGAACCAAAATAATTATTATTTTGGCAAAAAAAAGTTGACTTCGGCTATCTATTTTGCTATATTAAATTATAAGCTGAGAAATAGGAAATGATCATGAACTACGAACTGACCGATGAAACCATCGAACATACCGGTACCACCCTGCATCGCATTCGTGCGCTTGTAGATATGCCTATTCATGATGTTAAGGCTGGTGATTTTGGTGGCTTTATCGAAAAATTCGAGAACCTCCAAGAGAACGCTTGGGTCTCTGGCAATGCTAAGGTCTATGACGATGCTGTGGTCTCTGGCAATGCTAGGGTCTCTGGCAATGCTTGGGTCTTTGGCAATGCTTGGGTCTTTGGCAATGCTAGGGTCTCTGGCAATGCTTGGGTCTCTGGCTATGCTAGGGTCTCTGGCAATGCTAGGGTCTCTGGCAATGCTAGGGTCTCTGGCAATGCTTGGGTCTCTGAATAACAGTTGCTTTATTCTCATAAAGAGTCTATATTAAATTATAGGATCAATTAAAGGAACTTATGATATGTCTCTGGATGTTTATCTGACTGCTGTTCGTCCCACAGAAGTGTACAGCCGTAATATCACCCACAATCTGAACAAGATGGCCGAAGCTGCGGGCATTTATATGCATCTGTGGCGTCCCGAAGAAATTGGCATCGAAAAGGCCGAGCAACTGATCGCGCCGCTGACTGAGGGGCTGGAGAAGCTGAAGGCCGAACCTGAACACTATAAGCAGTTCAATGCGCCTAACGGCTGGGGAATGTATGAGCATTTCGTTCCGTTCGTGGAGGACTATCTGGAGGCTTGTGTGGGTAATCCTGATGCCGAAGTCCGGGCGCATCGTTGATGGAGGCCATAATTAACTTTATTATCCGCAATTGTTTGAACGGTGGAATGGTTATCGCAATCCTAGTATTAGCGATAACCATTTGGATCTCAATCAGCGCGCAATAAGTTTACTTTTTAATACTACGGAACAATACCTCATGACCTTACTAGAAATCGTTCTTACCGTGATAACTATTGCTATTCTTTTTGGCTTCTTTCATTGGGCTGATAGTCGCGGACAAGATGAATCTCAGGACAAAGAATAATACTGTTGCTTTAATTCGGCGCGGCGTTGATATTTAACCTCTAAAAATAATTCGCTCTTAGTTGAAAAATAGGTGACATAAGTTATGTTGAATATAGACCATCAAGCTGAGATGTGGGCGGTTCTCTGTGAACCGCCCGAGCAGTTCAACGACCTGATACGCCATTTCGATACAGTAGAATTCAAGAAAAAGTTCAACAGAACTTCGTTTACTTGGAATACTATCGATATAGATATAGTGATGCGCAAGTTTCATATCGCATGTATCGAATATGCCTTAGCTAAGGCGAGAAAAGTACAACCAACTATTCTGCCTGATTACTGGCAACCGGTAGAAGATGCCTGTCGACAGGTCATCGATGCCTTGAATGGTAATGGTGATTTGGCTGCTGCTAGTGCTGCTAATGCTGCTGCTGATGCTGCTGCTAATGCTGCTGCTGCTGTTAATGCTGCTTATGCTGCTCGTGCTGCTGCTTATGCTGCTCGTGCTGCTGCTCGTGCTGCTTATGCTGCTGCTCGTGCTGCTGCTTATGCTGCTCGTGCTGCTGCTCGTGCTGCTTATGCTGCTGCTCGTGCTGCTGCTTATGCTGCTGCTGCTGATGCTGCTCGTGCTGCTGCTGCTGATGCTGCTCGGGC
>Ga0247833_1000487_pt1 | contig 72436 bp, 56 predicted proteins | sample LaCruzMarch2015__7_FD_187117 | JGI IMG/M metagenome (GOLD analysis project Ga0247833, IMG submission 187117) | Freshwater microbial communities from meromictic Lake La Cruz, Castile-La Mancha, Spain - LaCruzMarch2015_8m | ecosystem: Environmental > Aquatic > Freshwater > Lake | place: Spain...
CGTAGCAAGCTCCGGGAGGGGGTGCGACCAGGGTTTCGGACCGAGGAGACTGCTGCTGTGCTTATGCCCCCTCCCGAATGTCGCTGATGGCTCCATTCGACCTCCCCCAACTGCGTCGGGAGAGGTGACCTCCATTGCGTTACTCATTGCGTTGCACATCCGTAAAAGGCTTTTACCGAGCGAGCCACCTCAATTGCTAGGTCATACATTTCGGAAAATGCCGAAGTGGTGTGTCCCCCACGCGATACCCCAAATTCCAAAAAAGGCCGCTAACTTCACCTCTCCCAGCGAAGCTGGGGGAGGTCGGAGCGAGCGTAGCAAGCTCCGGGAGGGGGTGCGACCTGGGTTTCGGACCGAGGAGACTGCTGCTGTGCTTATGCCCCCTCCCGAATGTCGCTGATGGCTCCATTCGACCTCCCCCAACTGCGTCGGGAGAGGTGACCTCCATTGCGTTATTCATTGCGTTGCACATCCGTAAAAGGCTTTTACCGAGCGTGCCACCTCAATTTCAAGGTCGTACATTTCGGAAAATGCCGAAGTGGTGTGTCCCCCACGCGATACTTGGGGGCACGCCTTCTTTTGGCTGGCATAGGTTCTTCGACTCCGCCGAGCCATTCCATCGCTTGCCAAAATCGCAATGGAACATTTTGCCCTCCCGCAACACAGACAGTGTCGGCACTCGGTATGGGTGAGGAACGGAGCTCAATAGCTTGCCTGCGTAACCCACTGCCGTTGCTACACCCACGACGTTAACGTCAACGTCGCAAATGCTTGGCGTGCTACCTCAACGACTGGCCAGAATGGATGGCGGAGGTTAAGATAATAAAGTCTCCAATGATGCCAAGAATTTGCCGATTTCCTCCAAGACACAGCCGACAAAAGGTGCAGGCACGCTCCGCCGTGCCGTTCGCAGTCAAGCTTTTGCAAGGGTTCCAGGTGGACGGCACATGGAATGTGCCTACTACTTTCACTTTTGTCGGCTGTGACCTGCGAGAAATCAACAGTAATTTGAAAGGGAAAGGGAAACCGATTGAACCCATCCACCATCCCCAAGGTTCGCTACTCCTACCAAGAGTACCAGTCTTTCCCAGCCGACGGATTTCGGCATGAAATCATCGATGGAGATCATTACATGGGTCCGTCTCCATCGACCAAACATCAAACGGTTTCTCGGCATCTGCAGTTTCAACTCTATGCACAGATCGAGATACCAAAGCGAGGCAAAGTCTTCAATGCACCCACGGACGTTGAGCTAACTCCAAATGACATCGTTCAACCCGATCTGCTCATTATCATGAATGAGCGAAAACAGATCATTGGCCCCAAACGCATACTTGGGATTCCCAATTTGATCGTCGAGATTCTTTCAGAATCAAACCCAGAACACGATCGATCCTTAAAATTCGAGCTGTACCGCAAGGCGAGCGTACCCGAATATTGGATCGTTGATCCGCATAGCGAGACGATTGACCAATGGGTTTTGGATTTCCAGTCCAACTATGACATGTTGGGTGTGCATCATGAATCCATTTCCATTTCAACCATTCCGAACGTGAATATTAATCTAATGGCGATCTGGGATGAGTAACGCGATGGGTCGAATCAACAAAGCCTCGACGACCTCTAGTTTGTTGTTTCTTGTGGCTGTCCTCCACTCCGCGTATCACCCCCTCCAAGCGCAGCAATCGCAGGAGGGGACAAATATCAAGAGCCTAGCCGAGCCATTTTTAAAAGCGAATTGCATTCGTTGTCATGGGCCAGCCGCAGCCAAGAGTGACTTGCGAATCGATCAGTTGAGCACTGACTTGAGCGATCCGTCAATCTTTAAGGTTTGGCAAAGGATTTTGTCTCGAATCGAGTCGGGCGAGATGCCTCCGGAAAAGGAACCGCGTCCGGCGCCGAATGATTTGGCCGAAGTTGTCGAACAACTATCGATCAGGCTAAATGCAGCCGCAGCGAAGCATAACGTGGAGGGGCGCACAATATTGCGGAGGCTCAATCGGTTTGAGTACGAGAACACGGTGCGAGACCTCTTCGACATAAACGTGTCCGTGAAGGAGATGCTGCCCGAGGATGCTGTCTCGCGGGGCTTTGACAATGTAGGAGCTGCACTCAATGTCTCGCCTGTGCTGATCGAGCGGTATCTCGATGCAGCCGATGCGGTCCTCGATGCGGCTGTCGCACCGGTTCACAAACTGGAGAGCTCGACTCAAAAATTCGACCTCTATGATTCCTTGCCGAAATGGTTCGTTGCGGGCGTTTGGAAGCGGGAGGATGGCGTAATCCTCTTTCGAAATGGTGGCGATTCGGCATCCGATCTGCGAGAGTTCAAAGCACCGGCACCTGGTCGCTATCGTTTCCGCATCGCAGCCTCGGCACATAACTCGGAGACGCCCCTGCCGATGGCGGTTCTGCTGGGCAACTTTGTCGTTAGCGGCAATCCCACTCGGCATCTTGGCTACTTTGACGCAACCCCCGGCCAACCCACCATCATCGAATTTGAAGAGCGACTCGCTGCACGCAACGACACGGTCAAGGTAACGCCGGTCGCGCTGCCGTTTGTGTACTTGAAGCACGAAACGATGCCGGACTATCCCGGACCTGGGTTGCAGATTCACTCAATCGAAGTGTCAGGTCCAGCTCCGGAAGCATGGCCGACCGAAAGTTTCCGCCGCGTGTTCGGTGATGTGGATCCAAAGAACGGGAAATTAGCGGACGCCGAACGGTTGCTGCGTGAATTGCTCCCCAAGGCATTCCGTCGGCCCATCACGGAGACTCCTCTCGATCAAGACGAAGTGCAGCCGTTTGTTTCGCTGGTTGCGAAGGCGCTAGACATTGGATTGCCATTCGACGTGGCGCTTCGAACAGGAATCAAAGCGGTCTTGACTTCGCCCAAGTTCCTCTATTTGCGCGAGCCGACTGGCCCGCTCGACGACTATGCACTCGCTTCACGTCTGTCTTATTTCTTGTGGAGCTCGATGCCGGACGAGACTCTCGTCGCCCTAGCTCAAAGCGGCAACCTGCATCAATCCAAGGTGCTGTATGAACAGGTTGAACGCATGCTTTCGCATCCCAAGGCGAAAGCCTTCACTGAAAATTTCACAGGCCAATGGCTGAGCCTGCGGGATATCAGCGCCACCACGCCGGACAAGACAATGTACCCTGAACACGAAGAGTTCCTGCAATGGTCCTCGGTTCAGGAAACACATCTTTTCTTCGACGCATTGTTGAAAGAAAATCTTAGTGTTGGCAACTTTGTCGACTCGGACTTTGCCATGCTCAACGGACGACTGGCTCAGCACTATGGCATCCCAAACGTGCATGGTGTGGCATTCCGAAAAGTTGCTCTCAAACCCGAGTATCACAGAGGCGGAGTGCTCACCCACGCGAGCATTCTCAAGGTTACCGCCAATGGTTCTACGACGTCGCCCGTCCTGCGAGGCGTATGGGTGCTCGATCGCATTTTAGGCACAACGGTTCCTCCACCACCTCCCAACATTCCCGCCGTGGAACCTGATATTCGTGGGGCGACCACGATTCGCGAGCAACTTGCCAAACACCGGACAACCGAAAACTGCGCGGGCTGTCATAGCCGAATCGATCCACTTGGTTTTGCGCTGGAACATTACGATGTGATTGGTGGCTGGCGAGAACGGTATCGTGTGGTCGCCGACCGCAAGGACTGGGTGAATAACCGTATCGGACCGCTCGCAAAATACCTCGCTGCGTATCAATATGGCGAAGGCAAGCAGATCGAAGCGGGGGACACGCTGCCGGACGGTCGACCGTTCTCGGACTTGGCTGAATTGAAACAATTATTGCTTGCTCATCCCGAAGCGATTGCTCGTTGTGTGACCGAGAAACTAGTGACTTATGCGACTGGGCAACCGGTCGACTTTGCGGACACTCAGGCAGTGAATCAGATTGTGAACCAGTCAAAGGAGTCGAACTATGGATTGCGCTCGATCATCCATGCGGTTGTCGCCAGCGAACTTTTTAGGACCAAATAAAGAAACATGAACACTCTCAAAAGATTTTCTCGTCGTGCATTGTTGCGGAGCGCTGGCGTCACGTTGACTTTGCCGCTTTTGGAAGCGATGGGCGCATCGCAATCGCGAGGCGCAACCGCCATGGAACCGCCGCGGCGGATGATCTGCATCAACACAACCCTCGGCTTGCATACCCCCAACTTGTTTCCAAGTCAGTCTGGGCGAGAATATGAGTTAACGCCGTACCTCGAACCGATCAAGGAATTCCGAGACGAATTCACCGTCTTCTCCGGACTCTCCCATCCCGACGTCGATGGTGGACATCCAGCCGAGTTGTGTTACCTGACCTCAGCTCCTCATCCGCGTGCCGATAACTTCAAGAACACCATCTCGCTCGATCAGTACGCCATTGAACAGCTAGTGCCGGACACGCGGTTCGGTTCGCTGGTGCTCGCATCGTCGTCCAGCCGCGGGCTGTCGTTCACGCGTAGTGGCGTGCCCATTCCGGCCGAAGAACGACCGTCTCGCGTCTTCAAGAATATGTTTGTGAATGGGACGTCCAAAGAGATCGATACGCAGATGCAGCGACTCAAACAGGGGCAGAGCATCATGGACGCTGTCTTGGGCGAGGCCAAGGATTTTCAAAAAGGTCTTGGCTCCAAGGACCGGCAAAAACTGGACGAGTACTTCAGTTCGGTACGTGACGTCGAGCAGCGGATGGTCAAGTCCCAGGATTGGGCGCTTCGTCCCAAGCCACAAATCGATGCCAAGCCGCCAGTCGATATCGCCAGTTCGGTCGAAGTTCCCGCACGTGTGAAGTTGATGATCGATCTGATGCACCTCGCCTTTCAGACTGATTCGACACGGTTTATCACGTTTGCACTGAACGGACTCAACGCCGTACCGACCATTCCTGGCGTTACGCAAGATTGGCACAATCTCTCGCATCACGGACAGGATCCCGTCAAGCTTGCGGAATTGCGTGTTGTCGAAATCGCGCAGATGAAGCTCTTGGGAGAGTTGCTGACAAAGCTTAAGAGCACGAATGAGGAAAGTGAGACGTTGCTGGATCGAACGATCGTAATGTTCGGCAGCAATCTGGGGAACGCTAACAGCCACGACAATAAAAACTTACCAATTCTCGTGGCAGGAGGCGGATTTCGGCACGGCCAGCACGTTGCTTTCGACCCCAAAAAATCTCCTCCGCTTTGTAACCTTTACGTTCAATTTTTGCGACGATTGGGTGCGGACGTGAACGCGTTCGGTTCCAGCACTGGGACCATTCCCGGTTTCGAGTTGGCGTAGGAGCCAGCGAATGGTTGATGTTGCGAGGATGCGCTGAGACGACGGAGCGGCGTTTTCGTGTATATTTCTTGTTCTTCTTAGGACTGTTTTTGAGCGTCCCATAATCGACAGCAAAACCAAAGCGTGTATCAGGAGATTCGATGAGTGACCGCATGGTTGTTGTGCGACTTTGTGTATGGAGTGCGATCTATTGACGACCGACTGCGAACCTCCTACGTCTTCGGAGCCTTTGTTACTTCACGAGTTCTTCGAGCAATCCGCGTCGCGATGGCCTGATGCGATTGCCGTCGACGTACCGCCTGGCGTCGCCCGTCCTGTACGACGAACTGTTACCTATGCCGTTCTCAAGCGTCAGGCCAATTCCCTGGCTCGGGAGCTCAGTCCTTTGGTAACTCGCGAGTGCGTGATAGCCATTCTATTGCCGCGTGACTCGGAGTACGTTTACAGTTCTCAATTGGCCATTTTGACTAGTGGAGCAGCGCATGTCTGTATTGACCCCGCTTTCCCCGACGATCAGATACAGGAAATCCTCGCGGATTCTGGGGCGTTGGCGTTGATGACCGATTCGAAGGGGGTTGCTCGCGCCGAGCAAAGCCAGTTCGGTATCCGAAAGCTTATCGATGTAGCGGAACATGCCTGCCGGGCGGATGATGTTTTAACCTCCCCACCGCGTCCTGAGTGGCTCACGCAGGACAGTCTGGCCTATATCATCTACACATCGGGCACGACAGGTCGCCCCAAGGGGGTCATGATTGCGCACAAGAGCATTGTCAACCTCATACGCTCCGATGTTCAAGAGTTCTCGCTTTCATGCGAAGACCGCGTGGCGCAGGGATCTTCTGCCGCGTACGACTCGTCATTAGAAGAGACGTGGCTCGCATTGTCCGTTGGGGCCGCGATCGTTGTCATGGATGAAGAAGTTGTCCGGTTAGGGCCTGACCTCGTTCCCTGGTTGCGACGCGAACGCATCACGGTACTCTGTCCTCCACCGACCTTATTGCGAGCAACCGGATGTGAACGGCCGGAACAGGAACTTCCGGACCTTTGGCTTCTTTACGTTGGAGGAGAAGCGTTGCCCAGAGATGTGGCCGACCGCTGGGCCAAAGGGCGGCGAATGGTAAATGGCTACGGCCCAACCGAGTGTACCGTGACGTCCTTGCGAGCGGACATTCTACCCACACAACCCATTACCATTGGCTGGCCCGTGCCCAACATTCAGGCTTGGGTGCTGGACGCTTACCTGGAGCAAGTCCCGGATGGGACTCAGGGTGAACTTTGTCTCGGTGGAATTGGCCTAGCGCTCGGCTATCGCAATGAACCTGGACTGAACGCGGCGAAATTCCCCTCACATCCCATTTTTGGGCGCATCTATCGAACAGGAGATCTCGTTCATCGCCAATCGGACGGGGCTTTCTGCTATCACGGACGCATTGACTCCCAGGTTAAGCTGAGAGGATATCGGATTGAATTGGAAGCGATCGAGACCTGCCTTTCTGAATGCGTAGGAGTACGTGAAGCCGCATGCCGGATGCAGGGGCAAGGTGCACAGCAAGCGATCGCCGCTTTTATCGTGCCTGTAGACGTTGAAAGCCCACCATCCTTTGATGAACTTAAGATGGTTTTGGGAAGATCGCTTCCAGCGTATATGGTGCCAAGCATTTTCGGAATCCTGGCGGAACTACCCAAGAGTGTTGGAGGGAAGGTGAAACGGGATGCCCTCCCCGATCTTGATCCAAGTCAACGCAGAGAGGGGCGGAACCTCCGACTGCCTCGAAACGAAATCGAAAGCAAACTAGCCTGCGCGTTTTGTAGCACGCTTCGCATCCAAGGCGATATCTCCGTCGACGAGGACTTTTTCAAGGAGCTTGGCGGTAGTTCGCTGCAGGCCGCGCAGTTGGTTTCGCTTTTGCGCGACGATCCCTCGACTGCTTCCCTAACGGTCCGCGATGTCTACGAAATGCGGACTGTGGCCGGTTTGGCAGGACGCGTATTCCCCGAAAGTCGGACATCGCAACCTAAGGAATCGCGATTGGACGAACCGTCTGTCAACACGCTTATGGCAACGACAGTACAGATCGTGTGGCTGTTGCTGGAGCTCATTGTCAGTACCTCGATCGCGTATCTGATCGCGTTTGAGTTATTGCCCGAGTTATTGGGCAATCTTGGTCCGGTGGCGTTGGTCCTGTTGACGACGCCGCTCATTTTCGCTTCATTGCTTGTTTACGCGCCCGTTTCGGTCATGGCCGCTGTGCTTGCCAAGAGACTGCTGATCGGCCAATACCGGCCCCAACGCGCGCCTGTATGGGGAAGTTTCTATGTTCGCAACTGGATCGTTCAGCAGGTCGTGCGTGCGGTCCCGTGGCAGTTGTTGGCGGGTACTGAATTTCAGGTGATGGTTTTGCGGGCACTGGGGGCGCGCATTGGGCAACGAGTCCACATCCACCGGGGCGTTGATTTGCTTCAAGGCGGTTGGGACCTGCTTGACATTGGCGACGATGTTACCATCGGGCAAGACGCGACGCTCCGCATCGTAGACCTGGAAGATCGCCATGTGGTGGTCGGCCCAATCTCGCTTGGCAAAGGTGCGACACTTGAGGTGCGTGCGGGCATGGGGCCACATACTTGCCTGGAACCGGAAGCCTACCTTACAGCGCTTTCTTCTTTGCCTACCGGTGGGCGCATACCGTGCGGCGAACGCTGGGATGGGATCCCCGCGCAACCTGCGGGGGCTGCTCCACCTGCTCAGGCAATTCCGAATATTTCAACGGTTTTTGAGCCCGTCGCACATGGGATCATTCTTATTCTTGCGAAGTTCCTGCTCTGGTCTTTGTTGACACTGCCGCTGGAACTGATGGTCGTCATTTGTGTTCTGCAACTTGGCTTGGAGCCGGAAACCGTCATTGAGACGCTTCTCTTGACCACGCCCAGTGCGCCGACAATTTTGGGCACGCCGACAATTTTGGCGTTGATGGCGGCAGTAATCTTCTCACTACCTTTTACCTTGGCTCTGGAAGCGATTGCAGTCCGAGCTTTGGGACGCGTACCGGAGGGGGTCATCAGTCGCTGGAGCCTAGCAACCATTCGGGTATGGTTAAAAGTGAGTTTAGTCGATTCTGCTTCGGCCTGGCTTAGCGGTGCAATGTTTTGGCCACTGTGGCTTCGCTTGGCGGGAATGCGAGTAGGTCCTGGCTGCGAAATCAGCACGATCATTGATGTTGTCCCTGAACTTGTTGAGATCGGCCCGCAGTCTTTCCTCGCCGATGGTATTTATCTTGGCGGCCCGAAAATCCATCGTGGGGCGGTGACCCTTGCAAAGGTAGTATTGGGAAAGAACACATTCCTTGGCAATCATGTTGTGATCGCCGGTGGGCAAACGCTTCCGGAAGATATCCTGCTGGGAGTTTGCACGGTGGCGGACGCATCGATCATCCGCCCAGGGAGTTCCTGGTTCGGGCATCCGCCATTTGAACTGCCACGAAGGGAGATTGTTCAAACCGATCGACGGCTTACTCACGATCCTTCGCCAATCCGATTCCTAAACCGTTTGTTCTGGGAATTTCTCAGATTTGCCCTACCGATCGTCCCTCTCGTGATCCTGTGCGTTTGGCTCTCTGCAGTCGCTCACGCGCGAGCCAACTTACCAGCTTCCGTGTTTCTGTTTGTGGCTTTACCGCTTCTATCCCTTGTTAGTTCGGGGCTGCCCAGCCTGGTAATCCTTGTTCTTAAATGGAGCCTGCTGGGGCGAGTTCGTCCCGGTACTCACGCGCTTTGGTCGTGCTGGTGCAGCCGATGGGATTTTCTTTATGTGGCCTGGGGGGTGTTTGGACGCGGCTCTCTATCCGCATTGACAGGAACGGAGATGCTTACCTGGTATCTCCGGGCGATGGGAATGAAACTGGGGAAAGGCGTCGTCCTCGGTCAAGGCTTTGCGCAAGTAGTGGATCCCGACATGCTGGAGATAGAAGATGGAGCGACGATCAACGCGATGTTCCAGGCGCATACCTTTGAGGATCGGGTTCTTAAAATCGATCGAATCCATGTGGGTGGGAAGTCAACTCTAGCAAGCGGTACGGTTCCGCTATACGGCGCTCAGATCGGAGAGCGTACCGTCGTCGCGCCACACAGCGTCATCATGAAACGCGAGCGGCTTCTGCCAGACAATCGCTACGAAGGAGTGCCGACAAAACCTCAAAGGAATCGTGATGACATGGGGTCAACAACCGTTCCGTCTTGAGGAACAAGCGCCCATGAATCGGAACGCAGACAAACCATTCAAAGCCTCAATCCTCAATTTCTTTTGTCTTCCAAGAACTTGATGCAGGCTGGGGCAGGTGCCTTGATGGAGTAACCCGTTGGCTTAAGTTCTCCTGTTTCCTTATTGATGCGAAATGAAAAAACCGAATCGCTTTGTTGGTTTTCGGCAAGTAGGAACTCTCCATTTTGCGAGATTCGGAAGTTTCGAGGTGTCTTGCCACCGGGCGAGGTGTGCCCGATAGGTGTCAACTTGCCTGTTTTGTCATCTACTTTGAAACCAGCGATCGTATCATGACCTCGATTGCTGCTATAGACAAACCGACCGCTAGGATGGACCAGGACTTCTGCCGTTGAAAAGCCTTTGCCTTTCGCGTCAGCGGGGAGCGTGCTTACCGTCTGGATCTCGACTAATTTTCCTTCATTTGCATCCCAGCTCGCGGTAGTCAAGGTCATGTTTGTTTCGTTAATGACGTAAACCCACTTGCCGTTGGGGTGGATCGAGATGTGACGCGGTCCACTTCCGGCTGCTAGAGTCAAAGACGAATGCTTAGCAGGAGCGAGTTTGCCTGTCTCTCGGTTCAATTCATAGACGAACACTTTATCCAACCCGAGATCCGCAACAAACAAATAGCGATTCGTTGGGTCCCAAACGCTGGAATGCCCTCGGGGCGACTTGCTCGCGTATTCTCCCAAGCCTTTGTGTTGAACGTTGTCTGAGGCTGGCTTAAGGGAACCGTCTGCGGCGAGCGGACAGACGACGACCGAGCCACTGGTGTAGTTAGCCATGACTGCGAACTGACCTGTTGCGTCGATCGATACATGGCAGGGGATATCGCCATCGATCGGTTGCGAGTTCATCAAGGTCAGGGTTGGTGTACTAGACGCGTCACTCGAACGGCCAACTCGATAGGCTGTGACTGCTGCGGGTGCGCTCGGGTCGTTTCGCATGGTTTCGGTGACGGCGTACAGTACGTCCAATTTTGGATGAAAAGCAAAGAACGATGGCTTGGCTAGTTTGACTGCAAGTTTTGGTTCCGTCATTTTCCCATCAGGGCTGAGAAAACTGGAATAGATGCCATCGCCATACCCTCCGATCAAAAACGACTGCGCGTCAACACGATTCGATGAGGCGATGGATGCAACGGTAGTTCCACAGATCACTAGGATGAACGGTCTGATGGTCGAAAACATGCTTTGCCAGTAGGATCTCATTTGGAAAAAACCTTGGTGTGAAAGAAAGTAACATTTGCCTCAAGTGACTCACCGCCGATGAACGGAGACTCAATCGCAAGAGGGGCAATACGAAGCATTCGAGATTATAGCAGAGACTTTGGCGAGAAAGTGCCCTCCGTTTATGGCGAGCGGCATGACGAGAACTATCCGTAGAACAGGCTGCTAGCCTGTTTTTTGCATGTCGAACCAGGCTGGCAGCCTTTACTACGTGGTAGTTTTTGCGCTACCGCTCGACTGACGTGAGTTCTTTTGACTCGTCGTCGTTCGTTTGACGCACATAAGTGAGCTGAATAGCACGGATAGCTCTGTGCCGGAACACACTGCTTGCAAGAATTGCAACAGAATCACTTATGGCACAACGATTGCATCCCGTTATTAAGTTGAGTGTCCAAGGCGGGCACAGGGTGGCACGTTTAGATCATTAGCGATGGGTGTGGGGCGCGCCACCCGCACGCTTCCCAATTCCCAGCATCACGCGTTCAATTTCAACCAATAAAAAGGGTACAGCCATGCGATTTCTGATTGTTTTTTTTGTCCTTGGATTTGCAACTCTGTTCGCGTACGGGCAACAGCCCAACAAGGAACAAGCAGCCGACAAAGTTCCTACAGTAAGTGCAGAAAAGCCTGCGAGCTTCTGGATGACAAAAAAGCTGGAGCATTCCAAGTCGATTTTGGAGGCCTTGACCAAAGGGGAATTTGACAAGGTCGCCTCCGACGCCGAACAAATGCGTTTGATTGGAAAACTTGAGAGCTTTGTACGCCGTTCGAATCCGGATTATGTCACCCAGACGCACACCTTTGAACTGGCAAACAAAGAGCTTATCCGCCAAGCCAAGCGAAAAAACTCGGAAGGGGCGGTCTTGGCATTCAATCAATTGACCTCCAGTTGCGTGGCCTGTCACACGCTACTGCGCGAAGGTGTACAATAAGCGTCGATCTATCCGAGTGACAGGGTGGATGTGACAGGGTGGATACTACCTAGCCACCGGGTGGCCGTCATTGAGGCTGCTAAGCACAACGGTATGAGTCTTCGGGTGAAACAAATTGATAGCCGAAGGGCGATAGCCCCGGTTCTCGACGAATGTCGAGCAATTGGAAAACCGGGGCTATCGCCCAACGGCTAATTGGTAGGAAAAACATATGCGGATGTGCTTACGACGCTAGTACGCGGATGGGACAAGACATGGCCGAGACGAATGATGCATATTCCTGCTTACGTCATATGGTTTCGCTCGCTGAACTTTCCGACGATGAGGTCTTGACGTTGGCGTCCATTGGGACGATGGATTGTTATCCTCAAGGAACCATTATGTTCAGCGAAGGAGATCTGCACGGCAAGATCTACTTTTTGGCGAGCGGGTCCGTGCGATTGCAAATGCTCACCCATACTGGAGCACGCCAGACGATCTTATCTTTAGGGGCAGGGGATCTTCTCGCTTGGTCCTCCTTGGTGGGCGATCAAATCATGACAGCCACATCGGTCGTCGTCGATGATGCTCTCGCGGTTTGGTTTCCGGCATCAAGACTTCAGGAGTTATTGGAAACACAACCTGTGTTGGGCTATCGGCTGATGACCGCAGTCGCCCAAGCATTGTCGCGTCGACTGCTGGCAACAAGATTGCAACTGCTGGATCTATACGACGACATTGGATCGAAGTGAAAGGCACAAACTATTTCAAGTTCAACGTTGGAAGAACCTTGTCTCATTGAAAAGTCCGAACTGAATCGATTGATCGAACGGTTGATTCGCGAAGGCTTCCTCGTCCTTGGGCCTCGTGTCGAAGACTCGGCAATACTCTACTGCGAGATTCAATCGATGCGTGATCTGCCGCGAGGGTATCGAGATACGCAAGAACCCGGAAAGTACCGGGTTGCTGAGTCCAGCGGAGAGAACTACTTCGAATTCAACTTGGGCCCCCATTCCTGGAAGCAATTTCTGTTTCCACCGAAGCAATCGGTCAGTTCATGCAAGAAAACTGACAATGGCTGGGAGTTTACAACCAACGTTGATTCACCGCCAAAGTTCGCGTTCCTCGGGGTCCGAGCTTGCGAGTTGGCAGCCATCGAAGTGCAAGATCGTGTGTTCATGGAAGGGCCCTTTGTCGATCCGGTATACCAAGCTCGACGCGAATCGACTTTCATTATTGCGGTGAACTGTACCGTTGCAGCCTCAACTTGTTTTTGCACCTCGATGGGTACTGGTCCAAAATGCAAAAGCGCGTTCGACCTAGCTCTAACCGAGCTTGACGACGGCTTTGTTGTTGAAGTCGGGACAACGCGTGGCCGATCCATGATCTCGGACTTGAACATTCGAAAAATCGATCGCGAACATGCGAGTGATTCGCAATTGCTGCAACAACGAGCCTGCGATCAAATCACCAAACGCATGGATACCAGCGGGATACGAAATCTTCTACTGGAAAATCTCGACCATCCTCACTGGGACGACGTTGCCAAGCGGTGTTTGTCCTGCACTAACTGCACGATGGTTTGTCCTACCTGCTTTTGTAGTTCTGTAACCGAAGTCTCGAATTTATCGGGTGATCAAATCGAACGAGAGCGACAATGGGATTCCTGTTTTAACGTCGATTTCAGCTACACTGCGAGCGGAACGGTTCGCGATGATGTCCGCAGCAGGTATCGTCAATGGTTGACCCATAAACTAGCAAGCTGGCACGATCAATTCGACAGTTCCGGTTGCGTGGGTTGCGGTCGTTGCATTACCTGGTGCCCGGTCGGTATCGATTTGACAGCAGAGGTTGCCGCGATTCGAAACACTCCTTTCTCGAACCGAACGTTGCCTGTAATTCAGCCTGTATCCAAAGCCGCGTGTGCTTTCCCCAAGGATGTCAAACCGTGAATGCAACACCCGACCTGACAAAGGCACGTCGATCATCAGAACCGTGGCACACTTTCCCCGTGACCATTCGACGTGTCTGCGCAGAGGCACCCAACGTGATGACTTACGATTTTGAGTTCGATAACCACGCCGATGCGCAGCAATACGCATTCGCTCCTGGCCAGTTCAATATGCTTTACGTGCCCGGTGCGGGAGAAGCGGCCATCTCGATTGCGGGGAGAACAAGCGAAGGTCGTTTTCTTAAACATACGATTAGAACGGTTGGCGTTGTTACGCAAGCAATTGCAAAAGGTGGTGTGGGTATGTCGCTCGGTTTACGCGGGCCTTTCGGTACCAGTTGGCCGGTCGATTTCTTTTCGCATCCTTTCCTCAAACGGGACGTGATCGTTGTGGCGGGCGGCATTGGCTTGGCGCCACTTAGATCGCTCGTGCTCTTTCTAATTCAACATCGTGAAAAGGTTGGATCGGTGCGTCTACTGATTGGTGCACGTTCGCCCGAGGATGTCGTCTACGAAAGTGAATTGAATGAGTGGAGCGAGAATGGAGTCGAAATTCACGTAACCGTCGATCGACCAAGTCTGAATTGGAGAGGACAGGTTGGAGTGGTAACGTTGTTGCTTGGCCGTATCGCAATCCCGAGCCCGCAGTCGACGCTCGTGATGACGTGCGGCCCAGAAGTCATGATGCGATATGTCGCGAAATCAGCGATGGATCGCAAAATCCCAACGGAGAATGTTTGGCTAACCCTCGAACGAAACATGAATTGTGCCATTGGTCTGTGCGGCCACTGTCAACTCGGTCCAAAGTTTATCTGCAAAGACGGACCGGTTTTTCGCTATGATTATGTACGAGACCTTCTCCGAGTCCAGCATTTCTAGAATGGCAAATCGATCGTGAGCAAATTAGGCCCTGCAAAAAAACCGCGAATGGGCGTATTCAAGTTTGCGTCCTGCGATGGCTGTCAACTCCAGTTGCTTTCCTGCGAAGATGAGTTGCTCAGCATTGCCGATGCAATCGACATTGTTCATTTTCTTGAAGCCTCCAGTCACGTCGAGCCTGGCCCGTACGATGTTGCGTTGGTCGAAGGCTCCATCACGACCAACGTCGACCGCAACCGTATACTTGAGGTTCGAAAGCATTCCAAATACTTAGTGACAATCGGAGCTTGTGCGACCGCTGGTGGCATTCAGGCTCTGAAAAACTGGGGCGATCGATCAGACTACTTACGAGCCGTATACGCTCGTCCCGAATACATCGAAACGCTGTCAACATCGACCGCTATTGCGGACCATGTGAAAGTGGACTTCGAGCTTCGCGGCTGTCCGATCAATCGCTTGCAATTGATCGATGTGATCCTGTCTCTGCTTGCCGATCGCGCGCCGCGGACACCTCGACATAGCGTATGCCTTGATTGCAAGCGTCGAGGCACGGTTTGCATTGCAGTCGCACAAGACGCAGTCTGTTTAGGCCCTATTACTCAAGCGGGATGTGGTGCAATATGCCCAGCTTACCAGCGAGGCTGCTACGGATGTTTTGGGCCGGCTGCGCAACCGAATTGCGACAGCCTAGCGGATTGGTATCTTGCGGGCCGGGCGACGCCAGTTGAACTGGTACCATTGCTCAGAAACTTCAACGCCAATGCACCAGCGTTTCGCGAGTGCGGCGATCGAATCGACCCTTTCTTGGATTCGGGAGGGACGACATGACGGGTGATACGACTCGCACCATACAAGTTGCAGCACTGACACGAGTCGAAGGGGAGGGAGCACTGCGGATTTACTTGAAAGACAATCGCGTGACAGACGTGCAATTGTCGATATATGAACCACCACGATTCTTTGAGGCTCTTTTACGTGGCCGTCCACTCGAAGAGACGCCGGATATTACAGCGCGGATTTGTGGGATCTGCCCTATCGCTTATCAGATGACTTCCATTCATGCACTGGAACAAGCTCTAGGTATTGCGATTACACCGGAAATCCGAGCGCTTCGGCGGTTGCTCTATTGTGGAGAGTGGATCGAAAGTCACGGCGTGCACACGCACTTGTTGCATATTCCCGATTTCTTCCGATGCTCGAGCAGTATTGAGCTCGCCAAACGCTTTCCAAAGGAGGTCATTCGCGGTCTCCGATTGAAAAAGACTGGCAATCGTTTGCTAGAATTGCTCGGAGGTCGCGCCGTGCATCCCATCAACGCGGCTGTGGGCGGATTCTATCGCGCGCCTCGAAAGGCGGAACTCCACACGCTTACAGACGATCTAAAGCAAGGTCTGCAAGACGCCATCGACGTCGCGCGTTGGGTCTCAAGTTTTGAGTATCCAGATTTCGATAGGGACTACGAAATGGTCGCCATGCACCATCCAGAAGAGTATCCGATGAACGAAGGACGAATCGTCTCAACGAAGGGGCTAGATATTGCAGCCAATGAGTTTGAACAACACTTTGAGGAGAGGCATGTCGCTCACAGCACTGCCCTTCAGTGTATGCGTATCCCTGCAAACACGGCCTACTTCGTCGGACCGCTCGCCCGCGTTAATCTAAACCCATCGACGCTCAGTCCGTCTGCAAAGCAACTCATGAGTGAGGTTGGCATCGAATGGCCCTGTTTCAATCCCTACAAGTCGATCGTGGCGAGAGCATTGGAAGTCGTTCATGCATTTGAGGAGGCCCTGCAAATCATTGCGGACTACCAAGGGTGCTCACCCGCAAGAGTCTCTTACGCACCACGACAAGGCGAAGGATGTTGGGCAACAGAAGCTCCGCGTGGACTCATCTATCATCGCTACGCGACAACCGAAGATGGAAAAATTGCATTTGCGAAGATCGTACCCCCTACATCCCAAAATCAACGTCAGATTGAATTGGACCTCGCGGACTATATTCCGAGCGTGTTGGGTGGCGGTGATTCGGAAACGGCGTTGGCTTGCGAACGCCTGATTCGATCGTACGACCCTTGCATCAGTTGTTCGACACACTTCCTGAAATTGGAGATAAATCGTCAATGAAATCGCTGGAAACTAGTCATTTGGGCAGCGAACGCAGTGAATCGATAGTGCCGACGCCGCTGGCGACGTCGCTGCCAACGCTTGTCGTCGGGATTGGTAGTCCGCATGGGGACGACCAAGCAGGATGGGAGGTTATCAAACAACTTTCCGATCGACTTGTCGGTGATTTTACATTCCGCAAAGCTTCCGTACCTCACGACATTCTCGATTGGCTGCATTCGGAACTGAACCTGCATATCGTCGATGCGAGCCTCGATTCAGAGCCCGGCGTTCGTCGACATGCGATTCGCCAGCAACCCGATCCATCCGTGCAAATCGATCAACTACAGCCATTGAGTGCTGATTTCGCGGAAATGACTTTCCCTGACGTTCGATCTAGTTCTTCGCATCAATTGGACCTTTTATCGGTGTTGAAGCTTGCATCGACACTTGGTAAGTTACCGAACCAATTCCTATTGTGGACCGTTTCCATCGAACTGTCTTGCAAAAATGACTGCATGGGAACAGGTACGGCATCGCGTGTCTCCGAATGCGCACGTCGGATCGCCAACGAGTTGCAAAATGCATGAGTATTCCTTGGTGCGGAGACTTATTTCGCATGTTCTCGAAGCCATTGAATCTAGTCCGCCCTGCAATGTTCAAGAAGTGGTGGTATCAGCAGGCCCATTGTCTGGCGTCGAGCCACTACTTGTCGTGCAAGCCTTTGATCAACTGAAGTCGGATGCGGGGCTAAGGGTGTGTCGATTACTTATCGAAGCGACAGACTTGATGGCAGACTGCGAATCCTGTCGCTGTTCGTTTGCTGTACAAGATTTTGTATTTCGATGTGCGACCTGCAATTCCAGTTCAATAACCGTGACGGCCGGTGATGAGTTCCGATTGTTGCGAGTGAAAGTGTTAGAATGAAAGGGTCTCGAAGACATGATCCGAATGACGTGACACTATTGAAGAGAAGTGACTGCTAAATGATTCCATCAACTCGCACCATCGAAGTGAATCGCGATGTTCAAGCGGAACGCAAACAGGCTGCCGCTGAAGCTCGCAACGCGTTCACTCGTAACGGGACGCTCGTCATCAATCTTGTTTCCTCACCTGGAGCGGGCAAAACAAGCTTGCTCGAAGCGACAGCCAAATACTGGAAAGGCCGTTGGCGGATGGCAGTCTTGGTCGGAGATATTGCAACAGAGCGAGACGCGGATCGTCTAGCTCCATTCACTCCCGTTCGACAGTTGACGACCGGCGGGGCATGTCACTTAGAATTAGAACTTGTGCAACGGGGTTTGGCCCAGCTACCATCCGACGACTATGAATTCTTGTTTATCGAAAACATTGGCAATCTCGTCTGTCCGGCTTCCCATGATTTAGCCGAACATCTTCGGGTCGTCTTGCTAAGTACAACAGAGGGGGATGATAAACCAGGGAAATATCCTAAGATGTTTCGAACAAGCCACGCGATGATGATCACGAAGACGGACTTGCTGCCCTATGTGCCGTTTTCTTCTGAGGCCGCCATCGAAGATGCGCTGCGCATCCAAGGCAACTTACATGTCCTGCATTCGTGCGCGATTCGAAACGAAGGCATCGAAGACTGGTGCCTCTGGCTTGAGCATCGCCGAGAAAACTTGCTCAAATCCAAAGAGGTTTGCTTGTGAACGCGGCGACGCTCACTGCTCAACGCGTTTCTGTTCGATTGTTGCTCACAGGCGCTGTGCAAGGATCCGGCATTCGCCCCAAAATTGCTCGGCTCGCGGTGCAGCATGGGCTGGGAGGGTGTGTTCGTAATTGCCAAAGCGGAGTCGAGATCGAAGCGGTCGGCTTGAATATCTCTGTCGATCTATTCGTGCGAACACTGCAAGAACTTGTTCCGGACGCGCAGATCGAGCAATCCTCACTTGACCCGTCTTTCAAATACACAACATGCGAGTGCAGCGACGCGGCAGTTTTCTCTATTGATGACAGCCAAACTCTCGGGCCGGCGGCATTCGTCGTGCCGTTAGACTGTGTTATCTGCAAGGACTGTCTCGACGAGGTGATGACGCCCGGCAATCGTCGTTTTGGCTATGCTCTCAACAGTTGTGCCGAATGCGGACCACGTTACTCGATTCTTCGATCGATGCCCTATGACCGCCAACGGACGAGTATGTCTGCATTTCCGATGTGCGTCGAATGCAACGCAGAGTACACGGACATTCTCCACCGACGCTATCACGCTCAAACCAACGCCTGCCCAGCGTGTGGGCCCAGTCTGTGGTTTGTTTCTTCACATACGGGTCGGTCTAACGAGAGCGACTCGATTCAGGCTGCGGTGGAAGCCATTCTGCGCGGCGATATTTTGGCCGTCAAAGGGATGGGCGGTTATCAATTGATATGCGACGCGACTAATGATGTGATTGTCCAGCGATTGCGAGAACGCAAGGGGCGTGCGAAAAAACCTCTGGCAGTCATGGTGGAATCGTTGGATGCCGCTCGTCAGCTCGCACACATAGATCCAATCGAAGAATTAGCGCTAACAGGCGTTGTTGGGCCAATTGTTTTGGTCAGGTCAATTCGCGAGTCGCAATTGGCCAAAAGCGTGCATCCTGAGTTATCGGATGTTGGTCTTATGTTACCGACAACGGCGTTGCATGCATTGCTCTTGGCACGTGTTGGGCGACCGATCATCGTTACGAGCGGCAACTTGGAAGGCGAGCCAATAGAGTATCAGGAAGAGTCCGCGATACGGCAACTTCAGGGCGTGGCGGATTGTTTTTTGCATCATGATCGCCCGATACTTAGGCCGATTGATGACAGTGTCGTTCGTTGCATGGCTGGTCGGCAGGTCATTCTGCGATCTGCGCGAGGAATTTCCCCAATGAGTTTAAAGATGGATTGGAATGCCAAATCGAATCCAACTGTCCTTGCAGTAGGCGGACACCAAAAGGCAGCCATCGCCATCTCGAATGGGAAGAATTCCGTTCTTGGGCCGCACATTGGCGACCTGACCACTCTCGCCAACCGGGATCGATATATGGAACAGCAACGGGAGTTGTGCAATCTTTATCACGTTGCTTCCGTTTCCGTCGCTCACGACCTGCATTCGGACTATTTCACAACCGTGTTGGCAAAGAGCCTAACAGGCCAGCTAGGATCCTCGCAATCGTATCCCATTCAACATCATCACGCACACGTGGTCGCTGGAATGCTTGAGCATGGTTGGCTGCATCGGCATGTGTTAGGCTTTGCCTTCGATGGCACGGGAGCGGGCAGCGATAACACGATTTGGGGAGGTGAAGTACTGCTATGCACAGCGACGGCGTTCCGGCGTGTCGCACGCCTTCGGCCTATTGCCTTGGTAGGAGGTGAAGCCGCCATCAGGCAACCTTGGCGTTTGGCCTTTTCCCTTTTGCACGACACGTTTGGAGATGAAGCCGAAGCCATCGCGAGCAAGTTGCAACTGGAAAACAATTGGCTCCCGGCGATTGCGCAAATGTTAAAGACGCGTTCTCTTGTTCCATCCACAAGCAGCGTTGGACGACTTTTCGACGGCGTGGCGTCCATCGTGTGTGGTGCCTCCACCAGTGACTATGAGGGGGAAGCTGCCATGCGACTTGAATCCCTTTGTTCCGCGAACTCAGACGGAGCGTATCGCTTTGATCATTCTGGCGATACGCTTTTGGAGATGGACTGGCGACCGTTGATCCGTGCTTTGGTGGCCGATCGACTTGCGGGAACGGCACCAGACGCAATGGCAATGCGTTTCCATCGAGCGGTTGCGGATTGCATTTCTAATATCGCGGAAAGGTTTCTTGAGTATCCGATTGTGTTGAGCGGAGGAGTGTTTCAAAACCGCATCCTGGTCGAGCTTGTCGCAGCGTTGCTATCCAATCATCCGCAATCCGTTGGCTTGCCTGGGGCAATCCCGCCCAACGATGGAGGGCTTGCTGCGGGACAGTTGGCCATCGCAAACTATCAACAAAGCGAGTCGCCCCTATGTGCTTAGGCGTTCCTGGACGTGTGTCCGCATGGCTTGATCGAGATCCATTATTCGCACGCGCCAACATTGAGTTTGATGGAATTCAACGCGAGTGCCACATGGCATGTGTTCCTGAGGCAGAGATCGGCGACTATGTGATCATTCACGCAGGGGTGGCTATATGCCTAGTCGATCAAGCGGAAGCGCGCCGGGTATTCGACGAGCTGAACCGACTGAATCTCCTTGCTGAACTGGAGACAGACGTTGTGACTGAAGCAACTCCCATCGAGTCGAAACGAGACGAGCCATGAAATTCGTCGATGAGTTCCGAGAACCTGAGCTTGCTTTGCGGCTCGTCGCTCAAATACGCGAAACAGCGACACGCAGATGGGTTTTGATGGACGTTTGCGGCGGACAAACGCACAGCCTGTTGCGTTATGGAATCGAAGTTGCTTTGGAGGATTGTGTCGAACTCATTCATGGGCCCGGTTGTCCCGTATGCGTCACATCTTGCGAGTCGATCGACTTTGCGCTGCAACTGGCGATGCAACCGCATGTCATCGTTGCTAGCTTCGGCGATATGCTGCGCGTCCCCGGTAGCCGTGAGTCGCTCCTGGACGTGCGGGCTCGTGGCGGACGAGTTCAAATGGTTTACTCTCCGATGGATGCCGTTGAGTTGGCAAGGAATCATCCCGATTGCCAAGTCGTGTTCTTTGCGGTCGGCTTCGAGACAACGGCACCCGCCACCGCTCTAGCGGCCTTGCACGCGGAGCAGTTGGGGCTAGACAATTTTAGCATGCTGGTGACCCACGTTCGTGTTCTGCCTGCGATGGAGGCGTTGTTGCTGAGCCCCGTAAATCGGGTGCAAGCATTCTTGGCCGCAGGTCACGTCTGCGCTGTCACTGGTTTTGCTGAGTATGACGTTTTGGTGGATCGTTTTCGTGTTCCAGTGGTTGTAACGGGATTTGAACCCATTGATTTGCTACAAGGCATCTTGGGCGCAGTGCAACAATTGGAGGCGGGCGGCCATTGCGTCTCGAACTGCTATGCACGCAGCGTTAGCCGAGAGGGCAATATCAACGCACAAAAGACAGTAGAAACGGTATATGAAGTAGCGGATCGAGATTGGCGAGGCTTTGGCAGCATCCGAAATGGCGGGCTCATACTGCGAGATCGATTCGAGCGCTTCGATTCCGAGAAACGTTTTGCAACCAACCAAATGAATCCGATTTCGGTGGTGAACACTTGCCTAAGTTCCGAAGTCTTGTCCGGTCAAATCAAACCACCTCAATGTCCGTATTTTGGCAACGCTTGTACTCCGGACAGTCCGCTTGGGGCACCCATGGTTTCCAGCGAAGGCGCGTGTGCGGCTTATTTTCGTTATCAGTGGCTACAATCAAAATGATGACCCCGGATCGAATTGAATTTCCCACGTGTCCCGTTACGAGCTTCCAGCACGATCGCGTAATGCTTGCTCATGGCGAAGGTGGCCGGCTCATGCGAAAACTGCTTCGCGAGAGAATTGCGCCAGCCATTTCCTGCGGCAACGCAGCCATTTCGACAGGCATCATTGAGAACGACGCAGCCTCTTTTACTGTGAACGATGGCGATATGGCGATTACGACGGATAGCTACGTTGTTTCGCCACTGTTTTTCCCTGGGGGTGATATTGGTTCGTTGGCTGTCTTTGGAACCATTAACGACCTTGCTGTCTCTGGAGCGGATCCGTTGTGGCTGACTTTAGGACTGATCTTGGAAGAAGGCTTACCCTTTGAATTGCTCGATCGCATTCTATTGAGCATCGGAACAGCGGCGAAGCGATGCGGTGTTTCTATTGTTTCCGGAGATACGAAGGTAGTTCCCAAAGGAGTCCTCGATAAGATCTTTATCAACACGACGGGTATCGGGCGCGTGCGAGACATTGGTAGCCTTGGTAGTCATCGACTTCATGAAGGAGATGCAATCTTAGTCAGCGGACCAATAGGCCATCATGGTATCGCAGTTCTTGCGGCCCGCGAACAACTGGGGCTAAATCCTGCGCCGAGATCGGACTGTGCACCCCTACATGAATCCTGCCGTTGCCTGCACAATGCGCTTGGTCGCGATCTGCATGCAATGCGAGACGCCACTCGCGGTGGTGTTTCGGCAGTCTTGCATGAATGGTCCGAGGCATCCTCGCATACGATGAAACTGCGGGAATCGCTTGTTCCCATCGCTCCGAACATTCGAGGTGCATGCGAGTTGTTAGGCTTGGATCCACTGTACGTGGCCAATGAGGGAACGTTTGTGGCTGCGGTGTCACGGCCGGCCGTAACACGCGCCATAGAGGTTCTACAGAATCTCGATGTTTCCAGGCATGCGACGATCATCGGGGAGGTTACCAAGAAGCAGTCAGCACCGGTGATTGTGGAGAGACTGCTTGGGATTTGGCAACCCCTGGACGAACCATCGGGGGCCCCGCTGCCTCGAATTTGCTAGGGTAGAGTTGTACCGAACGAGGTGGAAATTTGCGACACTCCACCCACGATTGGCAGTGTCAACTTCGTAGCATCCAAATCAACCGATAGTTCCGTGCCTGGTTCTGGCCAGAGTGTAAAATCGTGGTCGCTTGAAAAAATCATGAGACCAATTTGTTCCCCAGCGAGAATGACTTGATCGTCGGGTTGCAGGTCAAACGACACTACGCGAAACTCACCAGGTACTAACGATTCTTCTTCTGTGAGCGAACGAGCATTTTGTGGATCCGCCCAGCCTCGAGTAATCACATCGTCGGTGATGCGTTGACTGTCGGTCCACGGCAAAGATACAAGCCATACGGAAAGGCACGCAGCAGGTTTGTTGCAAGCCATCCGAATGCTAACGCGAGCTGACCCGGAGATATGCATCGATTCCTTCAGCGGGACGGTTGCGAACAGCAGCCGGTGGCGTGACGATTTGGCTTTGGCAAGCTCCGGGCCTGTGACCGAATGGTCATCGACTAGTGATTCAATCCCTTGCGGTTGGACGAGACTCAAACCATCAGGGATCAGCCCACCTGATTTCGTTCCTCCTTGAGTCAAACGAAAATCGACTTCTTCCGCATCTGGATTTGGATAATTGCCATATTCAGTGGGTTTGCTCATGCGATTCCCTTCTCGAACGATCCAGGCTTGCGAGTCCGCCTCGACATCGTTCTCAATACCAAATAAATACCGTGTAAACCAACGATTCATTTGCTTAATCGGAGGCTGCCCGCCATGGCCACCTTGGTGCATGAAAAGTTGCGTTGGAAGCCCTTTGGACTTTACGCTTGAGTAAATCCGAATGCTGTGCTCAGGCATGACGTTCCAGTCGTTGAATGCATGCGACATGAGCAATGCAGCTTTCATTGGTCCAAGGTCGTTTATGTAATCTCGATTCGCCCAAAATGAGTTGTAGTCTCCCTTGGATCGGTCAAATCCTTGTCGCATTTCCTTGTCGCGTACATTGCAGTCGCAGTAATCGCGCCGATCGGGGTTGCCGCTATTGATAAAGTCGTACAGTACATCGATATCCTCTCCCGTGTATCCACCTGGATGTCTGACCAGACCGTTGGAACGGTAGTAGTGGTAATACGAAGTGTTTGGGGCTACAGGGATGATTGCTTCTAGTCCATCCACTCCGGTGGTGGCCGCGGCTAGGGCCAATGTTCCGTTATAGGAGGTGCCCGTCATGCCAACTTTGCCTGTGCACCAATAAGCTTGAACGAGTTCATCACCATCCGGTGTTGTGAATCCCTTGGCTCGATTGTTGAGCCAATCGATCACGGCTTTTGGGGCAAGCGATTCGTTATCACCGCCCACAGTTGGGCAACCTTGTGACAATCCCGTCCCAGGAGACGAGGAGTGCACCACCGCAAATCCACGCGGAACCCATTGAGACAGATGTTCCCTTGAGAGGACAGGACGCAGGCTCTTTTGGGGAATGGCTGGAGGGGTTTCGTATACCGTTGGTTTAGCGCCAAGTTGTTGGCGAGGGTTCCACATATGTTTCGGGTTCGTCGAGCCCATGCCCGCGTAGTACGGGCTCGATTGATAGATTACCGGTACACGAAGTTGTTCGGTGTCGGTCTGCTGCTGTCGGGTTACCGCGACATGCATACGATCCAACTTGCCATCCCCGTCCGAATCGAAGGTCGTTTCAACCCACAAGTCATGATGAATCCAATTCGATTTAAACGCATCGACAACCTGAGCTTGACCATCCTCGAACTTTGGAACTGTCGGATCGGCTCCGAACAACTCCTGGCGCGAAGACGAAAATAGGGCGACAACAACAAAGATCAACGCGAAAAAAGGTGACTTCAAAGGGTTGCTCCAATTAAAATGTGTTGAACGCGGCCTAGATTCATTGGTGGAAAGTGAAACGCAGTTTTTGGATTGCGAACCAAAAGGCCCACAATTTCGAAAACATCGAATCAAATATACCGTAGCATAAACTGCCAAACAGCTGTACTAAGCACAACGGCAACTGTTTTTCAACCTAATTAGCCGTTGGGCGCTAGCCCCGGTTTTCTAATTGCTCGACATTCGTCGAGAACCGGGGCTAGCGCCCTTCGGCTATCAGTTTGTTTCACCCGAAGACTCATACCGATGTGCTTACCTAGCACATGTTTCCCGCTGAGGTTCGTCTGGTGCAATGCAAGCGGCGATCGGAGTTCCTTTTTGTTCGTTTGCAAACAGTGCGAAAACGGAATCTTCGTAGACTGCTTTCCATCCCTCGGTAGTTGTGCCAGCCTGCCCAATTCGTTTTCTCACTGGACTGTTGGCTTGAACCAACACCAGATCTGCATTGTACTCGCGCAAGACGTTTTCCCATCCGGGCTCAGCTGCGTAAAAGCGATTGTGTTTGGGAAGCACATCTTCGCGATACGCAACTTCGTACCGACCGTCGATGCTGACACGGATTTGGGGATAGCACATCCAGGAGACGTAAGCGCCGCTAGAAAATGGAGTCATCAAATTTCCGGCAAATCGTTGCTCTTTTAAGTACTTTACGGCATTGACGGGATAGACCATCGCCCCATCGGGATCATTCGCTGGGATGGATGCAAGCCAAACTGGATAAAAGTAAACGAACCCAGCGCAAGCGATCGATACAATGGCTGCACTCTTTAACGCCAATGTTCGCCATCCGATCAGGCATGCTATCGCACACCTTCCAAACGCGGTCGGAGTCAACCAGCCCGGCATCATCGCCATCCAAACAATTGCGTAAATAGATCCGTGCCGAAGATGCTTAAGAGCCATGTAAGCCGCAACACAACAGAAGAGCCATCCCCGTAATCGCGACCAATGTCGATTTTTTGCAACATACCCGAGTGCGAGTATCGAAAGGGCAAATGCGGTCATTGCGGTTGTACTATCGTACGTCATCCATAGAGGTTGCCACTCAAGCATAGTCGGCCTCGGCATGTTGATCGCACGAAACAAATAGGGTGCGTACATTACGCCCCATGGGTTGATTATCCATCCAACGCCAAGTAGTGGAATCAATAGCAAGTGGTGCCACAATTTGAAATATGCGAGTCGCAACCCGTTCCAAGAACGATCGGCGGCTAGTTCCACCAGCCATCGCTCGAGCACGTGAAAGAAAAGCATGGCAACACCCACAACAAATCCTGCGTGCATGTTCAGCCAAACAACATAGAGGACGGCCCAGGGGACGACCCAAGCTTTTCTTCCTCGCCAGTCGGATTGTTGCATCAGCATCTGCAGCAATACAAACAGCAACGTGAAGATTTGTGCCCGCAACGTCGCAAACCCTACCCACAGAAGTGGGAATAGGATTGGCGCACAAAGGCAAACTAACAAGGGATTTGCACCGTTGTTGCGAGCAACTCGATACAAGGTTAACGCGATAGCCACGACTAAGAACATGCGCAAGACCGCCATTCCGTTCAAGCCGAGGGGGCTCGAACCGGCAGCCATGTACAAGACAAATCCAGTCCCCCATTCATGATGCACTGTTGGGTAAACGGTGGGGGTAAACGCAAACATATCCCCCAATGGAAAAACTCCGCTTTCCGCAAAGATGCGAAAGAGCGCCATTTCATGAAATGCGTCATGCGTTATGTCGCTTAGGCGAGCAATATAGGCAAAGAACGCCAGAAGCGTTGCAAGGCCAAAGGCCGCGACAAACCTGCTGTCCCGTGTGGGTCCGATCCGCAAATTCCGCTGAAGAAACAGTGACACTTCCAAAGGCTCCATGCTTGACCAAGACTGCTTAGGCGAGCGGCAGGCTGAAAACTACCAATCATAACGCGATACGTAAGTGAGGGACCTGCAAAATTGTCCCTCGCTTACGCTTCGGGTTGGGACACTGCAGTCTGCCGCTCGCCCAAATGAGCGCCATTTGGCTATTGCCCATCCGCTGATGTTAAAAGCCCACTGAGAGCTTCTAAGCTATCGACTTCGATAGCTAGCGGACTGAAAGCGTTTTTAGAATTTTCCGAACTTTCGCTCAAGATTGGGCTAGAGACCGTTTCGTTCCGTCTTCTAGACTCCGTTTGCGATACTGGATGAGCCCTTCTGCAGGATGCGGTTGGATTATCAAGAAAACACTTCGCCCCGACGTAGATTGGGGCTTCTAAACTGGAGTTAAAGACGCATGGATGCAAGAAGCTTATTGTTGGCTTTTTTGGGAATGTTTTCGCTCTCTGCGACCGCACATTCACAAGTGTTCCTAGGGCCGCGAGCGATGGTTCAGACTCCCAATTTTCTCGTAATTGCAAAGTCCGACGCGTTAGCGAACGAGGTTGCTCGCGTAGCCGAGGCAAATCGCAAACAACTTGCAATACACTGGTTAGGCCGAGAGCTTCCGAATTGGCCCGAACCATGTCCCTTGATCGTGAACGATGGCGCGAGGACTCCCGCCAGTGGAGAAACCAAATATGTTTTGCTTCCAGGTGGTGGAGTAGCAGACTTTAAAATGAGCGTTTCCGGCACGACAGAACGTATTCTCGACAGCGTTTTGCCTCATGAAATAACACACACCGTCATGGCCAGCCACTTTGCAGCCCTTGGTAAACCCATTCCACGTTGGGCAGACGAAGGCACATGCACAACGGTCGAACATCTCAGCGAACGCAGCAAGCATGATCATATGCTGGTTCAGTTTCTCAGCCAAGGAAAGGGCATACCCTTCGCAACGCTCTTTACACTGAAGGATTATCCACCCGAAATGTTGCCACTCTATGCTCAAGGCTACAGTTTGACTTGCTTTTTGATTGCTCAAGGTGGACCAAGACGCTTTGTCCAATTCCTGGAACGGGGTATGCAAAACGATGATTGGGTCGCGGCAACCAACGAATACTATCAATATCCTCGATTGGGTAAACTTCAAACCGCATGGAACGATTGGGTTAGCAACGGTGGTGGATTGATCGACAAATATACAGCAGACGCTAGAGGAGTATCGACGAGAGCCATTGCATCCAACAACAGCACGAGCGGTTTGAACGCAAACAATGGAATCCCGATGAATCCGAGCGAAGTCCAAACAGCATCGGCTATCGCCATCGAAAACAAAGTGTTGCACCCGAGCACAGGCAGCTATTATCTTGATCAGTTAAGACGCAATCAACACAACGCTTCCGCCGCCAACGCAACTCCATCAGCCGATTCCTTTGTTCCCACTCCTCGTGTCGACTTCGGGAGCGATCCGGCGGCAACCACCAGCAGTGCGAGTCTACCTCCGCTCTTCGAAACGCTGGGTGGTGGAACGATTCGACGTTAATTCGCGTTGACTGGGATGCCTGCATAACCCGAGATGAGTTACCCAAATTACTATTTCAAAAAATTCTTTCTCGAATGCAAAACTGGGCTTGACCGGTGTTTTGGAAACTGCCTATTCCGATACCTGTCAATTGAAAATTCGCGGTCTCAAGAGCGGTTTCAGGAAGATGCATGAATGCTTCTTCGAACGACTGTTGTTGGGTCCGCAATGGATAGACGACTATTGTATTTTTGGACTCTGGGCGATAAACGATAAAGGAGTGTCGCGTTGAAACACATCAACCCCCTTCGGTCATTACGGCTATTGATCGCCGTGTCGGCGATATCACCGTACGTTTCAATGCCACTTGGCTTGATCGTGCCGGCTGGTATCGTGGCATCGATCTCTTGCGATGCATCCTATGCAATCGCTCAAAGCCCCAACTTGCCAACGTTGCCTCCAGCGCAACCGAACCCAACGGATGTTGGAACGGCGGCATTGCCTGCAGATGCAAACGCAAGTTCCAAATCCCTTTTGATCAAAGCGCGAGCCGCTTTTAGCGAAGGGAAACAGGATGCGGCTGCCCTGGCGTTCGCGCAAGCAACGTTGGCAGCACAACAATCTCCCGACATGGCTGCAGAACTTAAGCAGACGCGTCAACAGTTCATTGACCGCGGAATGGGTCAGCAAGTTCTTGATCGTGCCATCCTTTCAGCACAGTCAAGTTCAAGCCTAAACAGTCGCGCTGCCAACGCATTGAGAAGCAAGTCGGCTAGCCTACCCACTGGTAACAGTGCGGAGAGTAGCGTTATGCTTCCACCTGGTTTGCTTTCCGCGAATTCCAATAACGCAAGTGGGGCTCAAGGTGCTCCGTCGACGCAATCGGCGATGCTACCACCCACACTTGCCCAGCAATCCAACACTCAAGCCGCCGGACCAGCTAATCCCCTGCGTGATCAAGCTGTTGGGTTGGCGGTCGAAGCCAAGATGGCATTGGATCGCGGTGACGTGAGCGGTGCAAAGAAATTAATCGATCGCGCCAATTCGTTACGAGTTCCTGATAGCGAGTTCGCTCCTGGGCAAATGCGTCCTTGGAACGTAGCGCTGGATATCGACAGGGCAGAGCGGCTGCGAGGCAATGCCGATGTCAGGACTGCATCGGCAGTCATGCCGAATGGTGGTGTGCAAAACGCTACGGCCCAATCAGTTCCTGCGGCTTCTGAACAAAACAACGTTCAGTCTGGGATCTATCAGCCAAAAACCGATCTCTCGAAAGTTGCACCCGCAAGTGGTGTTCTGTCATCGTACGATCAAGATGAGTCCGGCCAGGAACTGTATAAGCGTGGTTTAGCTGCGTTGTCTGCGGGAAACAAAGAAACGGCCTTGATCCTCTTTAGTTCGGCATGGAAAAAGAAAGCTGACTTGGATCCAGGTACGTTTGCCCAACTCAAGGACAAGCTCACGCTATTGCAGTCGGGAAGTCGCGCCAACGCGGAACCTGAGAGCATCGATGCGGTCAGTCCCGAGGGGCGCGAAAGCCAGATGAAACGTCAAAAGTGGTTTGCCGAAGTGTCGGGCGAGATTGCCGATGCGGAAAAAATGATGACGGCAAACAAACCCATGGAAGCGCTCGATCGGTTACGAACACTGCGACTACGGGTCTCACAATCGGACCTCGACGGTACGCAGCGAAAGAACTTGCTCGCCATGGTCGATCGAGTCAGCAACCATATGCAGACCTGGGTCGACGAAAACAAGTCAACCATCGAACTCGACCAACGCAACCAGCAAATCGAAGATTCCATTGCGATGGACGCAAGCAATCGGGTCAAGTCCGATCTGCAAGTTCAAACACTCGTTGATCAATATAACGTTTTGATCGATGCTGCTCGCTACTCAGAGGCAGAGGCTGTTGCAAAGAAAGTTTCTGAAATCGCACCCAACAGCGAAATCGCATCTGTGCTCTACAACAAGGCCAAGATTCAGCGGCGTGTCGAGGAACACTTGGACATTCGAAGCCAGAAAGAAGAAGGGTTCATTGATAACATGAATGGGGTGGATCTAGCTGCCATTCCGTACAATGATGTCAACCCGATGACGATGCCTTCGCTGAGATCCTGGACGGAAATGTCCAAACGGCGCGCAACGACTACCGATTTGAAGATGTCGCCTCGTGAACGGAAAATTCGAGAGGGACTTGGAGAACAGTTTTCGGCAACCTTTGACCGACGGCCGTTGTCCGATGCGATGAACACCATTGCTGAAATGACAGGGATTCCGATTATTATCGACGATCGCTCGATTGCCGAGGAAGGGATTACGGTCGATCAACCCATCAGTTTGGACCTCAAGGGGAACTCGATTTCACTCAAGAGTGCTCTCAATGTGATGCTGGAAAGACTGAATCTCACCTATTCGATTAAGAACGACGTTCTGAATATCGAAAGCGCTCGCTTCAACAAGAAGGCGACGATTGTTCAAATCTACAATGTCAAGGATCTGGTGATACCAATCCCAAATTTTGTGTCGGATTACAACACAGGTATGGCGGGAGCATTGCAATCCGCGTATCAATCTCAGACACACATGGCTTCCGCTACGATCAAGGATGATAATGTGGCGAGCGTTGCAAGCCGCATAGCGAATGTCGACACGAATTCGGCTGTTCTTGCTCAGATGAACTCGATGGGTGGTTCCATGGGTGGGATGTATCCTGGTTCGATGGCAGGACCGGCTCCTGGGATGTTTCCAAGTTCCACGGTCGGCTTGGGAGGTGGTGCACAGCCAAACTACTTCGAGCTTATCAACTTGATCCAAAACACAGTGAACCCAGATCAATGGCAAGCTGTTGGTGGTGGTAGCTCCACCATGCAGCCGTTCGCTCAGAATTTGAGTTTGGTCGTAACGGCTCCGCAGGAAACGCACGAGGCGATTGCGGACTTGCTTAAGTCCTTGAGATCTCTTCAGAACATCCAAGTCACGATCGAAGTACGCTTCATTCAATTGGAAGATACTTTCTACGAACGAATTGGTGTCGACTTTGATATGAACATCAACGATAAAGTCAATCGTCTCCGGCCAGAAAGTGGTGGACCTAGCGTTGCATTCGGCCTCGCTGGGGCAACCGGTCCAGCAGGGCCGGTGTATACCAATGACTTGGATTTTCATATCAATAATACCTTCAATGTCCTTCCACCGGCGGGACGTCCAGATGCAGGGGCAGGAACTACGGTCGGTCTTGCGATCTTGAGCGATCTAGAACTGTTCTTCTTCCTGGAAGCAGCTCAGGGAAATAGCCGTTCGAATGTACTTCAAGCTCCTAAGGTGACGATGTTCGATGGTCAGACTGCTTCCATCAACGACTTCGCTCAACGACCGTTCGTTATCTCGTATGACCCGGTGGTGGGTGACTTCGCCGTCGCTCAACGACCTGTCATCGTGGTGTTGAACGAAGGCACACAGATGAACGTGCAATCGGTTGTCTCGAATGACAAGCGTTTTGTTCGATTGACTCTCGTGCCTCAGTTTACTCGACTTGAAGCCGCCGATCGTCAGTTCACATTCCAAGGAAAAAAGACTTCGAATACCGGTACAAGCGTCTTGAACAACGGCGTTACGACCGCTCTTCGCAACAATGAAGACACGCTCATCGAAGGCACCACGGTTCAGCAACCAACGGTTGGAACGACCAGTGTGACAACGACCGTTAGCGTACCAGACGGTGGCACCATTCTCCTGGGTGGTATCAAACGATTGCGTGAAGCTCGAACGGAACGTGGTACACCGATTCTGAGCAAGATTCCGTACCTCAACCGTTTGTTCAAAAACAGTGCGATCGGACGAGAAACCAATACGCTGATGATGACCGTGACACCGCGGATTATCATTCCTGAAGAAGAAGAAGAATTGCTTGGCGTAACGACCAACAGTCGACCTTAGTGCTAAGCTAAACTAAGAAAGTAGAAAAAACCCACGGCAAACACCGTGGGTTTTTTCGTTGGTAGACCCGCATGGCGACCAATGCACAACGGAATTACAATAGACTGTCACGTAAGCGAGGAGCCCCCTGCAATCCATCGCTCACGGGCTCGTATTCGCGAAATGCAAAACATAGCCTTGGAGCAAAAAGCGACTATCGTTAACCCCACCATCCCTACCGTATCCTCTAATCTCCCCATGACTGGATCCAAAATGAAAAAAGTGTTTTGCCTTCTCCTGCTTTCCATGTTATCCCCTGCTGCGTTATCCCCTGCTGCACTCATGGCTCAGGACAAACCGGATCCTTGGATTCAAAAAAAATTGCAGCAGTTCAAACCGCTGACGGACGAACAGAAAGCTGCAATTGAACAAGCCGCTCCAAACCAATCGACTGCGAAACCGAAAAAGACAAGGAAAGTGTTGGTGTTTTATCGATGCGAAGGTTTCGTTCACAATTCGATTCCGTACGGCAATTTGGCAATCGAGGCGATGGGGCGCAAGACGGGCGCTTTTAGCGTTGATCTTGCCGATACCTATGACGTCTTCACGACGAAAAACTTAGAACAATACGACTGCATCCTGCTCAACAGCACGACCGGAATGCAATTCTCAACTGCGGATCAGCAAAACGCATTTCTCGATTTCATCGCAAATGGTAAGGGCTTGGCGGGATTGCATGCTGCGAGCGATAATTTCGGACGCCACCCCGCGTGTCGAGCGATCGTTGGTGGGGAATTCGGGGGACACCCTTGGGGAGCCGGCGGAAATTGGGCATTCAAGCTGGATGACCCAGAACATGTCCTCAACGTCGCGTTCGGCGGTAAAGGATTCTGGCACAGCGACGAGATCTATCAATACAATCCCCAAACGTACGAGGGACCACAAGTTTTGCGAGTGCTGCTAAGTTTGGATATGGCACAATCCGAAGTGTCCAAGCAGATCAAGGACGGGCCGCGAGAAGTCCCCGTCTCGTGGCTTCGTAAAGCCGGCGAAGGACGAGTTTTTTATACCAATTTTGGCCACCGAGAAGACACCTTTCGCAAGCCCATGATCCTGCAACACATGCTCGATGGGATTCAATATGCCATCGGTGACTTGGAGGCTGACGCAACTCCAACCGCCAAAGTGGGAGCAAAATCGCCTGCCCTCGCACCCGCCAAGCCGTAAGACCTGCTCCAACGATCTAGCGGGCTGTTGATTTAATGGTACAACGGACTTCCAAGTCCGTCATATTCCACATTGACGGACTTGGAAGTCCGTCGTCCTGAACTGTGCCACCCGTGGCTCGCTTGCCATACAACCGACAGGTAGATTTCAATTTGCCTCTTGCCCCAAAGACAGTCGAAGTTGAACGCATGACATCCGCTCATTACCTCCGCAAGATAACGTTGTTTTTTCCTGCACTGGCTGTTGGCTTGGCTGGGTTCCCAGCAAGCATGAATGCAAGCGAACCAAGCCTTGACTTCAACCGTGACATCCGACCGATATTGGCGGAGAATTGCTTCTATTGCCATGGCCAAGACGCGAACAAACGCCAGGCAGACCTACGACTTGACGACAGAGAAATCGCGATTCAGATGGGAGCTGTCGTCCCGGGCAAACCAACCGAAAGCGGGTTGGTCGCGAGAATTCACTCCACGGATGCGGACGAGCAAATGCCGCCGCCTGCCTCAAATCGAAAACTCAGCCTCGATCAAAAGAAGATTCTTGAGCGATGGGTTAACGAGGGGGCGAACTACTCAAAACACTGGTCCTTTGTGGCTCCCGTACGCCCTGCCTCTCCAGAGGTTCTTAAGAACGATTGGGTTAGGAATGCGATCGATCGATTCGTTCTTTCACGGCTCGAATTAGAAGGCCTGTCACCATCGCCGGAGGCTGACAAAGTCACTCTCATCAAGCGACTCTATTCCGACCTCATCGGTTTGCCACCAACTCCAAGCGAAGTGGATGCATTCATTGCCGACACGGACGCCATGGCGTATGAACACTTGGTCGATCGACTTCTCAATAACGAGCACTATGGCGAACGCATGGCTCTCGCTTGGCTGGATGCCGCTCGCTATGCGGACAGCAACGGATTTCAGCAGGACGGAGATACTTGGCAATGGATGTGGCGTGATTGGGTGGTTCGAGCCTACAACGAAAACTTGCCTTTCGATCAGTTCACGGTTTGGCAGCTCGCGGGGGATTTGCTACCAAATGCAACAACCGACCAAAAAATCGCCAGTGGTTTCAATCGCAACCACCTACTCAATGGCGAGGGTGGAGCAATCGCCGAGGAGCAACGATTCGTCGTATTATTCGACCGGATCGACACGACGGCCACGACTTGGTTAGGACTTACAATGGCTTGCGCTCAATGCCACGATCACAAGTATGACCCGATCACGCAGAAAGATTACTACCGTTTCCTCGATGCCTTCAATCGCGTTCCTGAAAGCGGTGTCCCTCAGTTTTTTTCATCCCGCATCCGTGTCGCGGCCCCCTTCATCGAGCTACCGACCGAGGAAAACAAGGTCAAAATCGCGGAATTCGAATCGCAAATCGCAATGCTTGACAAGGAAGCGTCACCTCTTGCCGACGCGGCCTTTCACGGTTGGCGGTCGGGAGTTTTTGCACAAGCCAAACCAGCGGAATGGAAAGGCTTGGCGGAAGCGATTGCAGCCATTTTAAAGAAACCTGCAGACGATCGCTCCGACGACGAAAAAAAGACCCTCGAAACCGGCTTGCGAAAACACTTTGACGACAAAGTGCTTTCAACGCTCAACGACAAGATTCCGGTGCTCGCTAAGATTGCCGAGCAGCGCAAGCAATTATCGTCCTACAAAGCCGATCGCGTGCCGCGTGTGATGGTGATGAGCGACGACAAGCCACGCGATTCGCACGTGCTTTCTCGCGGGGAATATCTTAAGCCCGAAGAGAAGGTCACCTTTGAAACGCCGGGTTTTTTGCCCGCCATGCCCGCCGACGCGCCTCGAAATCGACTTGGGTTCGCAAAATGGTTGGTGTCTCCCGAGCATCCACTCACGGCCCGCGTCCAAATCAATCGCATGTGGCAGCAGTTTTTTGGCATCGGCATTGTTAAGACTACCGAAGATTTTGGAGTGCAAAGTGAATACCCCATCCATATGCCGTTGCTGGATTGGCTAGCCGTTGAGTTTCGGGAAAGTGGCTGGAATATGAAAGCCATGCAGCGACTCATCCTAAACAGTGCAACGTATCGGCAATCCAGCCGTGTAACACCCTCGCTTCGGGCTCGCGATTTGGAAAATCGTCTCTATGCCAGGGCAAGTCGATTTCGGATGCCGTCCTTAATCCTTCGAGATTGGTCGCTGTCAGCAGCAGGTCTTTTAAACAGTCGTATCGCAGGGCCACCCGTTTATCCCTATCAACCAGATGGAATTTGGGAATCGCTCGCCATTACCAAAGAACGCGACTTTACCTACCCAGCATCAACTGGTAACGATCTTTACCGACGAAGCCTGTATACGTTCTGGAGACGCACGGTTGGACCTGCAAATATGTTCGACGCGTCCAATCGCCAAACATGCCGTGTACGAGCCGGCTCAACGAGTACTCCGCTACATGCTTTGACAACGCTCAATGATCCGACATGGGTCGAAGCAGCTCGGGTCTTGGCAGAACATAGCCTTCATCATTCGGCGTCGCTCGACGAACAGATTACTTACGCATTTCGAAACATATTGAGCCGAATTCCGCGCGATCGGGACTTGAGCATTCTTCGCGAAGCAATGCGGAAACAGATGGTTATCTACTCAGCCGATGGTGCGTCGGCCAAGTCCTTGCTCGATATCGGATTTGCAGCCCGCGATAAATCCCTTAATGAGTCGGTGCATGCGTCAATGACTGCGGTTTGCTTGGCAATCATGAACTTAGATGAGTCGCTCACACGCGAATAACTCCAGCAATGGGACGATACCTATGACAAACGTATTTCACGAAAACCACGCACGCGTTAACCGTCGACAACTATTCGGTTCCGCCGCCAGCGGAGTGGGCGTGGCGGCACTCGCATCTCTACTCGGTAGCGGACAATCCCACGCGGACGATGCCTTCGTTCCGCCAATGGGAAACGGGCTTCCCGGTCTGCCGCACCATGCGGCGAAAGCAAAGCGAGTCGTGGTGCTCTGGCAAGGAGGTGGCCCATCTCATATCGATCTTTTCGATGACAAGCCGGTGTTGCGAGAGATGTCTGGCAAAGACATCCCGGAGTCGATCCGCGGCGCTACACGCTTATCGACAATGTCCAGTGGGTATGGCAAATGGCCGTGCGTCCCTGCCATCAAGCCATTCCAATCGTATGGCAATTCCGGAATTCCTTTGAGCACGATGATTCCCAAACTCGGTGGCATTGCGGATGAGTTGACGGTGGTGCGTTCGATGCATACCGAAGCGGTCAACCATGCGCCTGGTGTGACCTTGTTTATGACAGGCTCACAAGTGCCGGGGCGCCCGAGCATGGGGTCTTGGCTTTCGTATGGATTAGGGAGCGAAACCGAGGAACTGCCCACGTTTGTCGTGATGACTTCCAGCGACAAAACAAAGACCTGCGGGCAACTTTTTTTTGATTATTACTGGGGGAGTGGTTTCCTGCCGAGTCGCTTCCAGGGTGTTCGGTTCCGGAACACGGGCGATCTGGTCCCGTATCTAGCCAATCCAGCCGGTGTAAGCAAAGACGCTAGGCGGGCACTGCTGGATGACATCGCAAACATGAATGCGGAACATCTAGCAGACTATGGCGATCCGGAAATCGACACTCGAATCGCGCAATACGAAATGGCCTTTCGGATGCAAACCAGCGTCCCAGATCTCATCGATTTCTCCAACGAGTCCGCATCGACCATTGAACGCTATGGTTCAGATGCGTTGTCCAAAGGCACCTTTGCCAATAATTGCCTTGTGGCTCGTCGGTTGCTCGAGCGCGGAGTGCGTTTTGTACAACTCATGCACGCGGGCTGGGATCAGCATGGCAATCTATTCACGCAACTGGAACAGCAATGCAAAGACACAGATGCTCCATCTGCTGCTTTGGTCCAAGATCTAAAGGAACGCGGCATGCTGGACGATACGCTGGTTGTGTGGGGAGGCGAGTTTGGCAGAACTCCCTTCGGACAAGGAGACCCGGCAAAGCCGACGGGGCGCGATCATTTTGGCAAGGCATACAGTTGGTGGCTAGCCGGAGGTGGAGTCAAAAAGGGAAGCATCTATGGAGCAACCGACGACTACGGTTGGAACATCACCGAGAACCCGGTCCATGTTCACGACATGCAAGCAACGATCATGAACTTGTGCGGCGTCGATCACACGCGTTTGACCTATCGCTTTCAAGGCCGTCAGTTTCGCTTAACCGACGTCCACGGCGAAGTAGTCAAAGGCATCATCGCCTGATTGGCTTTTTCATGACACTAGGTCATGGGGGGCAAAAGCCGCATAGCTGTCCATTGTACGGAATGGTGACCTACTAGCCACCAAAAGGGCACAAGGTCCACAAAAAGTTTGAAAGTTCAATTCCACAGATCATCCGGTTTGTGGCTTTTGTGAATTTTTGTGGCAAGGAAAAATGTTGGTCGGTGCGACGGCAGGGTTGATTACGAACGCAAAAGGCTCAACTAGCAAAGATTGACCAAGCAGCTCCTTGCCAATTTTACCCTCGCGATTTTTCGAGCAGCACCATCATAATCATGGAAAGCAAAGCACGCAGTTCATCATCTTCATCTAGTTCGGCAAGCTTTTCAATCACAAAATAACGCTCAAGAATGGATGGCTTTTTTGTTGCTCTAAGGGCCGGTGTACCGTCTGCCAGCGAGATGAGATATGTTGGATTAAGAAAATAAATGAAGACAAAGCCAACGATTGGAATTTCGCTTAGCAATGACTCCAGGAGTTTTTTCCATGGAGCTTCCTCGCGAATGTGCATGTCGACACGCTTGTCTTCGATGACCTCATAGTGTGCGGACCAAAGGGAACGCATTCCGTGCCTTCGCACCGATCCCCAGTCGCTTCCATCCGCACCTGTGAAACTGTAGTTGGCAGAAAAATCGATGATGCGATCCGCGTTAATCTCAAACAGTTTCTTGCTTTGCGATGAGTCCGAAAACACTTCGATCTTCTCTTTGAATCGAAACATCCTTTGCTTAACAAACAGAATAGAATTTCCTGTGGCATCACGTACCGTGATTTGCTGGGCGAGCGAAAAAATCGTGAATCGGAGATCGAGCGGATACTGCATTAGAGTATACCTTTTGAACTTGGGACGCCGGTTTGCCGCGGATCGATTTCACACGCGATTCGAATCGCGCGGGCGGTTGCTTTGAAGATCGCTTCGGCGATGTGATGTGTGTTGCGACCATGGATCAACAGGATGTGAAGATTGCACATGGCATTCGACGCAAAGCCTTGCCAGAAATCCTCGACCAATTCGCTATCGAAATCGCCGATTTTGGGTGATGGCATTTCCGCTTGAAAGACCAGAAACGGACGTCCACTAAAATCGATTGCCGATGTGACCAAGGTCTCTTCCATCGGCAAAACCATATGTCCATATCTGCGAATCCCGTGCTTGTTTCCCAGGCAATGATGGATAGCTTGGCCTAAACAAATCCCTACATCTTCCGTCGTGTGGTGGGAGTCCACTTGCAGGTCACCCACCGCGCGAACGTCGAGATCGATCAATGCATGTCGAGCCAACAAAACGAGCATATGATCCAAGAAACCAACGCCGGTGTGGATATGATTTAGTCCGGTTCCATCCAAATTTAACTTGAGCTCGATTTTTGTTTCCGCGGTTTGGCGGGAAATACTGCTTGAGCGATCTGATGTCATTGTGAATCGTTTCCGTAACGAGATGCGTTCGCATTCGGGTAAAGTTCGCAGGAATGGTTTAAGTACAATCGAGCTAAACGTCTAAGTTTCGGACATCGAGCGCATGTTTTTCGATGAATGCGCGTCGAGGTTCGACTTTGTCGCCCATGAGCACGCGGAACATTTCATCTGCTGCGGCAGCATCTGTCAGTTGCACTTTAAGCATGGTTCGATTCGAGGGATCCAATGTGGTTTCGCGAAGCTCCTCTGCGTTCATTTCACCCAACCCTTTGAAGCGAGTGACCGAAAGCCCACGTCGGCCTGATTCACGAATCGCAGGAAGTAAGCCCCGCAAATCGTCCAGCCCTATCGCATTCTCTTCGCGATAAAGATAGAAGCGTGAATCGGTTGCACCTGTTCGATCTTTGGGAATGAGCTGTTCTACGGAAAACCCAAACTCGGCTAAATCCTTTAGGCCGGAGTTAATCGTTCGCACTTCGTACAATTCGGAAACGTGAGCACTTTGAGTTTTGTCACTGTTTGCCGGTTCGACTTTCGGCTCAAGGGGATCGGTGGATGGGACCGTGGCTTCTGGAGTGGCTTCGTCAAGGAGGACCTTTCTGGAGGCCATAAACAGGTCGAGCTTGTCTCGCGTGACAAACCAATGATCTTCCGTCCCCAAGTCCAGATGAAACACGGGTAATCGTCCAGTTTCTGGATCCATTCGTTCTGTATGAACTCGCAACGAAATGCCACGGCGTTCCAAGGTCAACATGGCGTCTTCCATGGCCGCAAGGGTTGCGCATAGTCTACGCATCTCTTGCCCCTCGAATTTGCGATTGTTTTCATCGACGAAATGGCTGTCGTTGAGGCCTCGTTCAAGCAACTGGTGCTTCATTTCCTCTTCTGTTTGAACGTAGTAACGCTCTTTTTTGCCACGCACTACGCGGAACAGCGGCGGTTGTGCCAAGTAGACGTGTCCACCAGCGACCAACTGATACATTTGCCTATAGAAAAAGCACAAAAGCAGCGTGCGAATGTGCGAGCCATCGATGTCAGCATCCGTCATGATGATGATCCGGTTGTAGCGACGTTTGGCGATATCTTGATCGATCCCGATGCCGCTTCCAATCGCTTGGATCATGCTCATAACTTCTTCATTCGCGAGTACTTTATCTTCTCGACTCTTGTAGGCATTAATAATCTTGCCCCTGAGAGGCAGGATCGCCTGCGTATCTCGGAACCGACCACCTTCCGCGCTTCCACCTGCGGAATCGCCTTCGACGAGATAGAGCTCGCACTCTTCCATTTTATTGCTGATGCAGTCTCTCAGCTTGCCGGGCAATCCGCCCCCGCCCAAGACATTCTTTCTGTTTCGAAGAATGTCCTTGGCTTTCTTGGCCGCTTCACGAGCCTCTGCCGCGAGCAATCCTTTCTTAACCAACAATCTGGCGTTCTTTGGATTTTCCTCCAAGTACTTTGCGAGACTGTCGCCCACGACCGAGTTGACGATCCCCTCAACTTCGCTATTGCCTAACTTTGTCTTCGTTTGCCCTTCGAATTGCGGATGTCCCACGCGAACCGAGATGACGCAGGTAAGTCCTTCTCGAAAATCATCACCCGTTGGGGTTAGATCCTTGAATAAATTCTCTTTCTTTCCGTACGCGTTGAGCGTTCGTGTCAGTGCAGAGCGAAATCCGGATACGTGCGTTCCGCCTTGAAGCGTATGAATATTGTTCACGTACGAGTGAAGGTTTTCCGTGTATTCCTCTGAATACTGCAGAGCAATTGCATAACCGAAGTCATCTTTCTTACCTTCGATTAAGATAACATCTTTGTGGACAACCTCACTTGCTCGGTTCAAGTGCTCGACAAACTCAACAATTCCACGTTCGTAATAGAAATCATCGCTCTGATTGGTTCGATCGTCCCGAGTCTTGATCCGAACGCCGCTGTTCAGGAACGCGAGCTCTTGGAGTCGTTTGGTGAGCGTGTCGTAGGAAAACTTGGTGTTTGGGAAAATCTGACCATCCGGTTTGAAGGTGGTCTTGGTTCCGCGTTTGGTAGTAATTCCCGCCTCGCGGACAGGGCCTGTCGCGACGCCGCGCTCATAGGACTGGGTCCAAACCTTTCCTTCTCGATAGACCTCAACCTCGCACCATTGAGAGAGGAAATTCACGACCGTAACGCCGACACCGTGAAGACCGCCAGAAGTTTGATATGCTTTTTTCTCAAATTTTCCGCCGAATTTGAGAACAGTCATCACTCCTTCTAGGGTGCTCATTTCCTTTTGCATTAGTTCTGAAAGTTGGGCATGTCGGTCAACCGGAATGCCACGACCATCGTCTTCCACGGTTACTGAACCGTCCGCATTGATCGATACGTTGACGGATTTAGCATAAGCCGCCATCGCTTCGTCGATCGAGTTGTCAACAACCTCATAAGCAAGATGATGCAGCCCCGCGAGGGTGGTGTCTCCGATATACATCCCTGGACGCTCACGGACATGCTCAAGGTCGTTCAGATGTTTTAAATCTTCACCGTCGTAGCCATCAACCCCCGCATTCGATGGTCCAATTATTAGTTCGGATTGTGGATCGATAGGTAGGTCGCTGGCAGCGTTCATAAAGGGTCCGGTCGGTGAGAATTCCATTCAAAGCAAAACTGCGAAAATCCCAATGATTTTCGACGTCCAAACAACGTAACTGAGTATACCGAATTCTGCCATTTTGTGACGGGGGAAGTCGATGTTTGCAGTGTATTCGCAAGAGTTTTTGTGAACGTCCCATCGAGCATCTCTGCGGAATTTTGCTCGGGTGGCAAACCGCTCGACGCTGCTCGCGACCATGTCTTATGTTAGGCGTTCAAGAAGGGTTTCCTTTTGACAAATAACTCGCAAATCAAGTCTTTGGGGGAGCATTTTTTACGATTGACCTTATGCGAATTGCATCTAAGATGATGCTTTATGTGCAAGTGCATGTGAAGAACCGTTTGACTTTTTGCGGTTCAATATTTCAAAGCCAACAGCGGTTTGCGGATGTCTTGATTATTGTCAGTGCATTACGTCACAGTCATGGCTTGAATTTCAAATCCTTTAAACCGTAAGGGAATAGAGTTCATGGTTGATATAGAACGCGTCGTAACCTTAGATGAATTGATGGACAGAGTTCCCGAACAACTTGTTCGGGATGCCGAAAGTCGTAGAGCAGAAGAAGACACTAGAAAACAATCAAGCGAGGACAACATGTCGAAAGAACCTAGCAAAGCAAGGCGAATCCGCGACTACGTGGATAACCATCCGGAATCCCGAAACAAGGATGTTGTTGAAGCTCTTGGAAGCTATGGAATTACCGCCGCAGACGTAGCCAATGTCAAGAGTCAGCAAAAGCGCAAAGAAGGTAAAGTCAAGAAGGCGCCAACCGCCAAGGCCAAGGCAGCTTCGACTTCTTCAGTTGATTCGAGCAGTACAACAACTCTGACCAACAGCGGTCCAACCATCAATTGGAGAGAGCTCGACGCAGGAGTTGCATTCGTAAAGGCTGCGGGGTCTATACAACGTGCCCAGCATCTGCTAATCATTATTGAGCAAATCAAGGCCTGCTAGAAACCTGAACAAGGATGGATGGATCGACGATGAAAACCGCTAGGATGATGGCTGGTGTCCCAGCACTAAATGCTGGGCTCTACAGGCTCATTAAGTTCCTCGTGGGTGACCCCGTCGCTTGGATCGAAATTCTATCGGATTCCAATAAGAGCAGCTCCACGCTCATCTTGAGGGATATCGAAATGCAACGCGCCAAGGAGTCGGCTAACGCGGACCAAGTCTCATGCCCTGCGGATTTCACCCCCGATGGCGGTCTGTCCGGAGATCGCGAAACCGCGACCGCTCAAAGCGCGGCAGAGTTCATTCGGCGAGCTGGCTGTAAAGAAGTCGTCGTCGATCGGTCCCTCCCAATGATCTACGCGGAGATGCTCAAACGTGCAGGGTTGTCCGTTCGATGCGATACGGAATGGGGCTTGATAGAACGTCGCCAAAAGGATTCGAAGGAAATTGAAGCGATCCGGTTTGCTCAACAACAAACCGAAGCTGTTATGAAACGAGCGTGTCAGACGATCGCACACGCCGAAGTAGGCGAGGATGGTGCTCTCATCGTTGACGGCCGTCCCATGACCAGCGAACGAATGCAATCCCTGATCGATGTTTGGCTGCTGGAACGCGGATTTTCAAACCCGGGTTCCATTGTGGCTAGTGGGCCCGTTGGTGCCGATTGTCATGAACACGGGTATGGGCCCTTACGTACGCAAGAACCGATTATCGTTGACATCTTCCCGAGAGACAAGAAATCGCTTTACAACGGTGATTGTACTCGTACCGTAGTGCACGGAAAAATCTCGAGCGAACTTGCAAGAATGCATGCTGCCGTAGCGAGCGCGAAAGCCAACGCCACCGCCGCAGTTCGAGCTGGTGTTACCGGCCAGTCCGTGCACGAAGCAACGTCTCGATCGATCGAAGCCTCTGGGTACCACATGGGATTTCCGCCCGAAGGATCGTCCGATTCCTTTGCGTCTATGCCGCACGGAACCGGGCATGGCTTAGGTCTCGAAGTGCACGAGCCTCCACTGCTCGCTGCCGGTGGTCCTGAATTGCTTGTCGGCGATGTCGTTACCATCGAACCCGGTCTTTACTGCAAAGCCCTGGGAGGCATCCGAATCGAAGACATGGTTGTTGTCACCCAAGACGGATGCGTCAACCTCAATTCGCTCCCTGAAGGGCTCGACTGGTCATAGTCTCCGGATGAATCATGTTTGAGTGGCTTTTTGGGCGGCGAAAGCGGTTGCTAGAAACAGAGGTTTCCAGCGATGAACTTCAACTGCTGGATCAAGCTTTGTGGCAAGCGACGCATCTAACCAACGAGCAACGCGAGCGACTTGTCCGATGGTCTAGAGTTTTCGTTGCCGAAAAAACATGGGAAGGTTGCAACGGTCTTGCAATCACCGACGCAATGAAAACATGCGTTGCGTCCACGGCAGGGTTGATGGTGCTTGCGTATCCCGATTGGTATTTCGACAAGACCGCCACGATTTTGATCTACCCGAGTCCGTACAAAGTTCGCGTTGATCCAAAAGTTCTTTCGTCGACATTCAACGCTGAGATTGGCGGCGAGTTTCATCGGGCTGGCGAGACCATCTACCGAGGGCCTGTCGTGCTTAACTGGCAAGACATCCAGTTTGCGAAAAGGGACTCCAATGATGGCCATCATTTGATTATACATGAGTTCTCGCATCAACTGGATATGATAAACGGACCTAACGCCGATGGTCTGCCGCCACTTCCTGGTAACGTCGATGAAGAGGGTTGGCGAATCGCAATGCGAGAGGAGTACAAAACGGCTCGCGACATGGTATCGCGAGGCTTTCGCGTTCGCATTGACGATTATGGACTGACCCAGGAAAGCGAGTTCTTTGCCGTTGCGAGCGAACTTTATTTCCAGGTCCCGCACGAGCTCGCGGAGTACCATCCGAATGTCTACACGCTTCTCAAACAATTCTATGTCACCGACATGCGATTCGATTGACAAACCCTACGCCATGCGAGCCATCAGCAGCTCTCGTTGACACATCAATTCTTTCGGCATGGAATGATACAATCGCAAGAAGAAATCATTTTGATTGGTAATCTCAGCCAGCCAATCTTCGCGGCTAAACAGCATCACTGCGTCAAACTGCTCTTTGCTGAATCCCTCCAAGCCTTCTGTCGAAAAACTCTTCCAATCCGGTGTCCAGCCGATCGGAGTCTCGTGTCCAGCAATTTTTCCTTGGCAACGCTTCACGATCCATTCGAGTACCCTCAAATTTTCGCGAAATCCCGGCCAAAGAAATTTGCCGTTCGCATCTTTCCGAAACCAGTTAACGTGGAATATTCGTGGCAGTCTTTGAATGCTCTTTCGCATTTCTAGCCAGTGCCCCAAGTAGTCACCCATGTCATAGCCACAGAATGGCAGCATTGCCATTGGATCGCGGCGAACGGTGCCTACACTGCCGGTTGCGGCAGCCGTCGTTTCAGAACCTTGTGTTGCACCCAAAAAAACGCCGTGTGTCCAATCAAAAGCTTGAAAGACCAAGGGCATTGTCGTTGGACGTCGACCGCCAAACACAATCGCATCAATGGGTACACCTTCGGGATTTTGCCATTCTGGATCGATGTTTGGACATTGACCGGCGGGAGCCGTGAATCGTGAGTTTGGATGAGCGGCCAATCGTCCGCAGCCGGGTGTCCAGTCCATTCCTGTCCAGTCGACCAAATGAGCTGGAGCCTCGGAATGGCCTTCCCACCAGACTCCACCTTCATCCGTCAACGCTACGTTGGTAAAGATTGTATTGCGAGACATTGCGTGCATGGCTGCGGCGTTGGACTGCCAAGAAGTTCCGGGTGCAACACCAAAGAAACCTGTCTCTGGATTAATTGCGTGAAGCTTGCCAGACTTTCCTGGCCACAACCAAGCGATATCATCCCCTACGAGAGTGGTCTTCCAACCAAGCTGACGATAACTCTCCGGGGGAACAATCATGGCCAAGTTGGTTTTGCCGCATGCGCTTGGAAACGCAGCAGTCAAATAAGTCTTAGCACCATCAGGTGACTCAAGTCCCATAATGAGCATATGCTCAGCCATCCAACCCGCGTCGCGGGCGATTGCACTCGCGATCCTCAGGGCTACGCATTTCTTGCCCAAAAGCGCATTTCCTCCATACCCGCTACCGTACGACCACACCTCTCGCGATTCAGGGAAATGCACGATGTACTTTTCGTCGTTGCACGGCCACGGCACGTCCTGTGCATCCTCCGTAAGTGGAGCGCCGACGCTATGCAAACAGGGAATAAAGCTGCCATCCGTACCGAGCTTTTCAAGCACTTCATTGCCCATATGGCACATGATGCGCATATTCACGACAACGTAAGCGGAGTCCGTCAGTTGCACGCCGATCAATGCCAATGGGCTATCGGGCGGTCCCATGCAAAATGGGACAACGTACATGGTTCTGCCCGTCATGCTTCCTTGGAACTTTTCAGTCAACTTGCGTCGCATCTCATCTGGTCGATGCCAGTTGTTCGTTCGACCAGCGTCTACTTCCCTGAGCGAACAAATGAACGTTCGGTCCTCCACGCGGGCCGTATCCGACGGGTTGCTCCGAGCCAAGAAAGAATTTGGGTGGGATTGAGCATTTAGCCGGGTAAACGTCCCGGCTTCAACGAGCTTATCCGTTAGTCGATCCCATTCATCCTGCGATCCATCGCACCACTCGATGGAATCCGCATTGCAAAGTGCACCCGTCTCTGCAACCCAAGTAGCCAAGGCTGGGTGCTTAGCCTGGTTCATGATGGGCGGAAATGATGCATAACTGGTGGATTCGCTTTTCATCTCTCTTTTCCCTCGTCTTCAATACAATCGGTTTACAGGACAAAAGAATAACACAAGGCAAAAAATCTGCGATCCTAGAACGCAAAAGACAAGTGACAAGAAAAACAGGACCCAAGGCGGCGATCCGCGACCAGGCTGTGAATTTATCATTGTCGCCTTTCGCCCCGCGACCAGGGCGAGGGGAGCAAGATCAAAAGATGTGGGTAAAAATGAGGGGGTAACCCCAAGGGCATGCATCGAATGCCCCTGGGTTTACCCCAGGGGATCGTTACCTTCACGCTAGGTCCCGACCGACATTGATTTTGGCACAAATCACGATGGGCCGGAACGGAAAGACTACCAGGCCTTACTTTCGCTTACCTCCATTCCATATCTCTATCAGGTCGTCTGAAAACTGCTTTCGAATGTTGTTTTCGGCCAAGATCGATTCGGTTTCGGAAGCCATTTCCTTGCGGTTGAATACGAGCTTTTCCGAACCAAGATCGGCGAATTCAATTTCCAAATACTCATCTTGGCAGTCTCGAATGAACTCGACGAGATGGTTCAAGCTTCGAATATTGACTTGATTGATCGACTTGACAATGCAATAAACGGGCGGTCGATACCCTTTTGTACTTCGATGCGAAAAAAGTGCAGCTGGAATAAGGACGAGCTCTTGCAGATTCTCACTCGCTGGAGTGCTCAGATTGGATAGCAAAGGACTGTTGCGAGCACCGAGCTGCAAGGCCCATTCATTGGAGGACAAAAATGAATAGGCAATCTCGAGAGTGGCCGCCTCGAACGCAATCGGCCCAAAGATAAAATAGCTTGGGTATTTCCCTCGTATGCTAGGAAGTACCGAAGGGATCTCCTTGGGTGCACGACAATTGATTTCAATCTCGCGACCTTGTCGCCAAATCGTCAACGGTACTTTTCCATCTTTTTCTACTAGAGGACAATAGAACAAAAAGCTAAGGGTTAGTTCGCCTACCTTCACGTTGCCTTGCGAATCGATTGCATGTGGTCCGATCTTGGTAATAACATCATCGATCTGAAGAGAATTACCCTTTGGGTCTCGAACGCCACTGACCATGAATCCGCCGCTCCCCTTGGGTAGCCTTAACCGAGATCTCAGTGCGAGGTTTTCGGTTGGTTGAAAATACTCCCAAACATAGGAATTCCCATCACACTTACCGTCCTGGATGTCTCTCAAGAAACCACTCAGCTCAATAGAGTGAATTAGATATCCAATGCTATTTGCATTCTGGAGACCGCTAAAAGCAACGCCAACAACTTTCCCGTTTGAGATCGCTGGGCCTCCACTATTGCCAGGATTAATGGCGGCATCGATTTGAGCTCGCAAACCAAATTGATTGACGCCGATCGCAGTATATTCGATCCGAGATACGACCCCTTTTGTGATCGCAATTTGGCTTCCACCAACAGGATAGCCATACACGTTGACTTCGGAGCGCAGCCGTGTAACGTCGTTGTCGATGATCAGCGGTTCGATGTTGTTCAATGCGTCCGGATCGGTCACTCGCAGGACAGCAAGGTCGAGACCGTAGGAGACTGCCTCTACGGTCGCTTCCAATTTTTCATCGGACTGATCGGGCTGAACATAGACTTGAGATGCATGCTGAACGACGTGCGCATTGGTCACAATACGTTTGCCTGAAATGACAAAGCCAGTACCGCCGCTTTGGGTCGGGCTCGCTTTGTTCCAAGGGGCATAATAATCAGGACTGCGTTTGGTCACGCTAATCTTAACAATCGATGCATTGACGTCATCGTTTGCAACGGCACGGATTGAAAGCAGCATCGTGTGAGCGACAAGGAATGCGAGAAAAATCGGGCGAATCATTCGTGAATAATCCTTGCGGTTTGTCGTTAACTTTGGAGGTGACTGGGCAGCCAAACTTTGTATTGTAACGGGGTGATTCGCGTGGCCCAATGAACCCCGCAGGTTTATCCTTCGGAAGTTTAGGTTTTTATGCTACTAAATGATCCTTTGCGAACCTCGCTGGGCGGCATAAAGGGTGGCGTTTTGTTTGTAGCCAAAACGCGTAACGATCCGCAGGACGAGCCTGTGGGATTTGGTGGTAGGTCGCACCTGCCACCAAGAGATAGGTTCAAAATTCTGACGATAAGACTTGCTCGAAATCGAGACCTGCAAAATGGCCGATGTTAAACGATTTTCCGCGTTGCGGTCCCAGTGGTAGTAGTGCATCGAATCGATCTTGAAATTCGTCCATTCTTGCATGCGTTCTTCCGCTATACTGTGCGTGGACATGTTTGGTAAAAAGTAGGGAAACGTTTGTGGAATCGACAACTTCAGCGTCTGTGAAAAAAAATCGGGTGGGCAACGTGATCGTTTTGCCTCAGGATGCCCGCGCAGCTCAAGGCGTTTGGCTTCTCTTGGCATCCCTGAGTATTTTCTTCGTTTCAAGCATTTTGTTGTATGTCGTCTATGTTGCGATGCGAATTGCGCCGGAATCGGGAATGAAGCCTCACTCTTTCCATTTACCAAAGAGCTTTTTGCCGTCTACATTGCTGCTGGTTGGAGTCTCAGGCGCTCTTGAATGGGCTTTGAGAGCGGCCCGAAGGGACCGAGTCCAAGATGTTAAGCGAGCCACCCTTGCGGCCTTCATTATGGGAATGCTCTTTATGGCCATTCAATCCGAAGGCATGTATCGATTGATTTACGCGGCTAGTCAAGCCTCGTCCTTGCGCAACAGTGCCTATGCACTCACGTTCGTCCTGGCGCTTCTTCACGCTTTGCATGTCGTGGGAGGGATTGTGGGATTGGTAAGCACGCTGTTCAACGCATATCGTTACAAGTACGATCATGAGCGACATTTTGGTCTTCGTTTTTGTACCCTTTACTGGCATTTCTTGGATATTGTGTGGGTACTGCTCCTCGCCAGTTTCTTCATTTCCGGCGCGTTGATCAACCGCAACCCATCGAATGAGACGGCCTTGCGTGATCATGTCGACCGATCGCTATATGTCGTTGATCCGATTGATCAGCTGTCGTAATCTTCCAAGGTTCCGTCGATTGAAATGCAGCAAAAGTCTTGGAAGGCTCTCGATTTCGGGTTCATTCGATTCCTCCGGCAATGCATTGCGTTGCTCCATTTTTCCGGACACCAATATCTCCGCGAATTCATCATTCAAAGCAGCTAGCTTGCCGGGCGTCAATTTCGAAGTCATTCGAATAACCAACATATCATTCACGTATCGCAGGCTGTGGTAGTTCCTATAAAAGGTCAGAATCTCGGCAATGGCCGCGTCGTTGCTATCGGTAACAAGATACAAATGAACATCCTCAGGACTAATCAGCTTCTGACTCAATAGCTGCTCACGAAAAAAGGTCTCTAGCCCCGACCAAAAAGTCCCACCCGGTTCGTCGAGCAAAATCAGCGGAAACATCGTCTGCTTTCCCGTTTGCAACAGCGTTAGCACTTCGAGTGTTTCGTCAAGCGTGCCGAAGCCGCCAGGACAACAAACGACCGCGCTGCACTCTTTGATAAACATCAGTTTGCGGGTGAAAAAGTATTTTAGTGTAACAAGCTTTGGGTCTCCTTCGATATACGGGTTGGCGGACTGTTCGAAGGGGAGCATGATGTTCAGTCCCATCGACATTTCCCGTCCTGCACCTTTGTGGCCAGCCTCCATGATTCCGCCACCTGCACCCGTGATGGTCATCCAGCCATGCTCGGCCATTCGCCGACCAAACTCAACCGCCTGAATGTAAGCAGGATGATCCGGTTTGGTTCTAGCGGAGCCAAAGATCGTGACCTTGCGACGGCGACGAAATGGCTGGAAGACCTTGAACGCGTACCGCAATTCGCGAAGCGTTCGACTTAGAATTTTCAAATCGCCGCGGGTCGTTCCATCCACGTGAAGTCGGTCGACGGTCCGCCGCATCATATCGATTAAGTCGTCGCTCTCGAGTGAAAAGGGGGGCTCATCTGCCGGTTGCGGTCGTGCCTTTTCGTCTTCGCCTAAAGCTTCGGGCTGAATCTGATTCTTTGGGGTTTCTGGGTCAATCATCGACTATTCCTGTTGGTTTCCGAAAACGTCAGACCGACATTATAGCCCAAATACGCGTGTTGGCTGCAATACAATTGACGCATCACACACCCTTCGTACCTCTTCGTACCGCAAGGCGTGCCCACCAAATACCAGGTGGATTTCAAACGGTCCGTCGCCGAATAGGTTGAGTGTTGGCCAGTATCGATTGCGTGGCCCGCAATTACCCTAGGTTGCCCTCTTTTCGCGAATGGTTCCCAGACGAAGTCCTCTCGCCAGGGCCAATGCTGAGCCTAACCACGGTGACATTGCTGGGTTGCCAAATACACCAGGCGGGAAAGATCTATGATGCCATGGCTGAACGAACTCTGGATGTCGGAACCCTGTTGGAATGAATCCAATCTGTCCGAAAGAATGGGAGACGGAGACAAAATGGAAATGATCCCCCACGGCAAGGCAATTTGGTATCGAATCGGTTTGTCGTTTTCCTAGCCAAGCGACCAGCCTTGACGAGGTTGGCGGCCAATGAACCGATCCGCGTCGGGGCAGTTGGTTGCTTTCATGGCCTTGAAATCCCACTCGAGTTTCATTCCAGCTCGGAACGCAACATTGCCAAGGTGATTCGCCTCCGTTAGCAGGCCTGCATAACTAAAGGGACTTCCAGTGGGCGTCCCGTTTCGAATCGCATTCAACCATTCTTCATGCTGTCCGGGCGAATCGGGGATGAAAGGTTTCGGTCTCTTGAAATCGACGAATTTATCCTCTGGCAAAAGCAAGTGCTTGTTGTAATCGGACAACAACATGCCTTTGTCACCAACGAAGAGCACGGCACTATCCCATTGCGGGATCCCTTTGTCTTTCCAAATCTGCGGTTTGTCCTCCCCTTGATACCAACTGAGTTTGCACGCTGGCATGCCTTCGCGCGGCCCGTATTCGTAGGTTGTAGTCATGGAGGCGGGTGCAATTTCCGAATGAGGCTTATCGCCAAAGGATTCAATCGTTTTCGGCGCGTCAAGTTTCAATGCCCAAAAGGGCAAGTCGTTCCAGTGACTGCCAAGATCCGACATCGTACCGTTTCCGAAATCCCACCATCGATACCACTTTGGGCCCGGAAAATAGACCTCATGGTAAGGTCTCAAGGGAGCAGGTCCACACCATAAGTCCCAATCGAGTCCTTTGGGGATTTCCATCGATTCTTTGGGGCGATCCGTGACGTAAACGATATCGCGATGTCGTTTCGCATCCGCTTCGCTTTGCAATCCCCAGGCTCGCGAAACCCATACGTGGGCTTCGCTGACCGCTCCAATAGCTCCCGACTGGACGAGTTCGACCACGCGACGATAGTTTGGCAAGCCATGGATTTGTGTTCCCATTTGTGTCGGAACATTGGCTTGCGCCGACGCTTGCATAATGCGTCGCGACTCTTGGATATTGTAGGTCAACGGCTTTTCGCAATAGACCGGTTTCTTCATCTGAAGAGCTGGGAGGGTTGCAAAGGCGTGCGTGTGCTCGGTGGAACTCACAACAACGGCATCTACATCCTTCAATTCATCCAACAATCGTCGAAAGTCAGAATAACGTCGCGCCTTTTGAAATTGCTCGCCGACGCGATCGAGGGTGGTACCATTGACGTCGCAAATGGAGACAACGTTCACCGAAGCGTCTTTGGTGAGATCTTTGAGATTGCTTCCTCCTCGTCCGCCGACACCTACAAATGCCAAATTCAGTTTGTCATTTTCTGCGAACGCCTTCGTTCTTGAACCGAGTAGGTTTGAACCGAGTAGGAGGGTACCGGCGGTTGCAGCGGTCCCTTGCAAGAAATGACGACGTCGGATGGGTCCAGAAGTTCTCATTGCGATTCTCGCTTGTTGGATAAAATTGGTCGAACGGGCGGCAGATTCCTATGATACATTAATTTGGGTGACCGCAGAATGTGGCCTCCACCCGGACCGCGTGCATGATAAGGCGAGCGGCAAATTGCCGTATCCCAACCCGAAGCGTTAGAGCGTTAGCGAGGGGCAGACCGTCCCTCGCTCACGCGTCGGGTTGGGATTAATGCGGATTAAATCAGCAGTCTTTGCTCGGGTAAATGGCTTAGGGGGTGATCCTTACTGGCCACCTTCGGCTCGCTTGGACCACCAGGGGAGTTCAACACCACCGTCCATGGTCAGCGTACTGCCTACCATGTAACTCGCTTCTTTGCTGAGCGTAAAGCAGATGCCGTGTGCCATCTCCTCGGATGTGCCGAGCCGTTTCAGGGGCAGGCTCTTAGCCCCCTCCTGCAATTGCTCGTCCGTGAAAAACTTTCGTTCACCTGGCGTATCGATCCAGCCAGGATGAAAAACGTTGACCCGAATTCCATGATTTACCAGTTCGATTGCGGCGGTTCGAGCCATGTGATCGATTGCAGCTTTGGCCATGTTGTAGGCCATCGCAGTTGGGAAAGCTATTTTTGAGTGCGGAGAGCTGACGATCGTGATTGCTCCACCTTTGCCTTGCTGGACCATCTGTCTTGAGGAAGCGATCAAGCCATGCAGGGCTCCCCACATGCAGACATCGATCGTGCGGCGAAATCCCTTCATGTCTGCCTCCAGCATCAATTGCCGATCGCTGTAGGCGGCATTGGAAACAAACAAATCGAGACTTCCGAAAGACTCCACTGTTTTTTCGACCATTGCGTCCACCGCCGCTTGATCTGAAACGTCGCACGCAACAATGATCGCTTTACGCCCCAATTTCTCGATCTCGTGCTGAACCTCTTCGGCGGCACTTCGACTGGAACTACAATTGATCGTCACGTTCGCACCGCCGCGGGCCAACTCAATGGCAACAGCTCTACCGATTCCCTTAGACGATCCAGTGACGATGGCATTTTTGCCTTCAAACGAATAGTGCATCGTTGCCTGCTTTCTTGTCGTGATAAATGGGTAACCATCCCTACGTGTGGTACCGCGAAAGAGCGTAATGATACTCAAAAATTGAAAACAGAAGTGAGTGAGTTTTGCGCCAGTAAACTATCGAGCTTTATTTTATCGCTCGGTCGAGCAAGTTGCGGGTGATGCGTTGAACGCGTTCATCTGGGCCATGTGGACGAGACCAATGTGACCAGGGAAGCATGTGCCCCGGCGGACTTGATAGACCTTGGCACCAAAAAATGGTCGATGCGTTAAAAACAAAATTGCCTTTAGAACCGGGATAGATTGTAGCCGTCCATTGTTGCGGATTGACTCCTCCCTGCAGTGCAGTGCCGGCGGCGACAATCTCCAGTCCATCGATTTCTGGCGGGTCACCATGATACTCCCAACCGACGAGACCTGGGATGCTATCACCCTTCTTCATTCCGGTTCCTTCAAACATCCAATGCGATGGTCTTGTCACGGTCCAGTCGCCGCCACCATTCACAGGGTCGACGTTGCGTGAGCCCATGAGAAATCCTTCATCCGGACCTCGGTGGGGAAACGGACCATTGTCGCGCTCACGAGCGACCGCAAACTTATAATCGCCGCCATAAGGCCCACCGCGAAACAGGATTCTATTTTCGCGACCGTCATAGCTTTTGCGAAATGGCGATACCCAACAAACAGAGTTTCCTGAAAAGAACAGAATATCGACACCCGCGTCTCGCATTTTAACGACGCTCTCATATTGCCGCGAATCCCAGTATTCGTCATGACCCACGCTTAACATCGCCTTGCACTTCAGACCCCGATCCGGAACCAGCATGTCACTATTCGAGCAATAGCTTACGTTGTAGCCTTGTTGTTCTAGCCAAAAGGCAAAGGGGAACTCGAAACACAACCACTCCCCCGATCCAATCGACTGCGGATTCTCATAAATCTGTGCATACTTGCTATACGGCCGGTCGAAGCTGACATCCGCCCACGGACCCTGATTTCCTTTGGGATGCAAATAGACGGATGTGTCGACCGGCCAGCGATTGTACGCTTGCCAAGTATTATCGCTGACTTGAAACAAGATGTCGGCAGGACGATCATCGCGTACCACAAACACAACGTAGCTTTGCCAATAGTCATGGGGTTTCTCTTCATCAACGGTCGTCAATCGCCCTAAATAAACACCGCTTAACCAATCCCTGGGAATGACGATCGAAGCGGACGCTTCCCAGTGGCATTCCACAAGGCGGCGTTCTCCATCTGGTTCAGGTGTCTTCTGCGTGCGTCCTTCCAGCGGGCCAAGTGTGGTCATCAGTCGAGCACCACGTCCGCCATAATATCCAGTTCGAAAGATCTCGATCTTAAATGGTTTCTTTGGATTCGTCGAAACCATGATGTCGAGTTTCTCACCTGCAGAAACACTCTGTCGCGAGCAATAACCCTCGATCCAAGGTGAGCGAAAACCTAGATTCTTGTCCAATCGAACACGTGTCAATTGCCAGTCAGTGGATCCAGGTTTGTTGTTTTCCTCCTGAATCGCATTTGAAACCGCTGCGTCCTTCGTTTGTTGTGCAACCAACGATTCAGCAAGCAATTGGATCTGCACGACGACCGCGATCGTGCAACAAATAAGGATGTTCTGGAATTTACACATTTTGTCTCACCATTGGTACATCTGTTAACGATCGTCTATTGCAACTTGCGGACAATTACTTGGCCTTGAGATACGTTGCGTTGAGCTTGTCGCAGGACCACAGCAGCCCCCTTGTGACAAGATCCAAATAGCGAGCGTCGGATACCGTTTCGTTGTTGTGGCCCAGTGTTGTGGCAAAGACCTTTGCTCGGTCGCGGTAATTGTTTGTCCAGACGATTGCAAAATCATTAGTGCTTTCAACACCTTGTCGATTTTTGACCGTTTGCTTTCCTCGTGCCAGTGCCGTGGCAGACTCAAGCAGTTTGCCAGCGCTGTTGTTGTATAGCTCTTCGTTGATCGTGGTCCAACCTGTTAAACCCTTAATAATCGGGTTCTCGTTCGCTTGATACTGGATTTCGATCGGAGCTTGAGGTCCATGTCCTGTCGACTGAAGTCCTGTCAATTCAAACCAAGGCGTTACGCTTTGTGGATATCCTTCGCTCCGGTAGCTGTGCATACCGCAATGCAAAACGACTGCTGGAAGACCCATTCGATGCGGTTCGAGGATGCGGTTGATTAGGCTCAAGTCCTTTACGTCGGCTGAGCACTCGTCGTGAATGACAACATCAAAACCATTTGCCCAGGTCGGCGACTCATAGACTGGGTTTAAGTGGCTTGTCGACTTGTCCGTGTCGAAAGCAATCACAACTTCAACGTGAGCCCGTTCCGAAATTCCTTTCGACAAGATTTCTTTCTGCACTACATAGTCGTGGCAACAGCCGCCGAGGACCAAAAGGGCGCGAATGGGTTTAATCTTGGGCTCATCAGCCCAGGTCCAATTCCCGCAAGGAATGTTCGAAAGCACAGCCAGGAAAAATGTCGCTAAAAGCATGGTACGGACATGAAAAAGTGATTTCATCAACGGAAATTCCTTGTGTGGTAACTTTGAGGGAGAGGTGTGCTGGGGGATATGTGGGAACCGCCTGCAAGGCGTCTAGCCTTGATTATCATAACAGCCAATCTTTGGCTGTGGGGCCAGTAGTTTATTAGCTAAAGCGATCGCCGCGTCGATCCATGGTGGAGGATTTTGGGGCCGTCATTCCCGCGTAGGCCGTCATTCCCGCGTAGGCCGTCATTCCCGCGTAGGCCGTCATTCCCGCGTAGGCCGTCATTCCCGCGTAGGCCGTCATTCCCGCGTAGGCGGGAACCCAGTCATCACGCGCACTCCACTGGATTCCCGCCTGCGCGGGAACGACTTATGTGATCCCCCCTTGGCTCCAGCCTCGAACCATTAGATCCTTGGACAGTGCCTGAGTCGTTCGTGTTCTTCTCGTTCGTGTTCTTCTTGCGTTCTCGATCCGGGCCGCTGACCTCTGGACGATCTGCTCTCTCTAACGCATATTATGACAACGCTGTGTTAATGTCGTCGGCCATGCTCTTCGATTTTTTTAATTTCTCGCAATACCAACGGTCGTTTTCATGATCGTATTAAGGGAACACCATGTCTTCGCTACCCCCATCCAAAGTAACATCTGTTCTTCACAAGTCCACTTTGGTTTTTTCCATTCTTGAATCGAAAATGCGAGACCTTGCGACTGTGAACCAAATCAAAGACGCGATGGTAATCGCCGTCAGAGAGGCTTCGCCGAATCGAGTCATCATTGACTTGCAGCGCGTTGAGTTTATCGGCAGCGTTGGGTTCTTAGCATTCTTGGCACTCCGCCGAGAGCCGGGTGTTGAGTGCATTACACTATGCGGCATCTTGCCAAACGTTCGAGAAGTTTTTTTACTCTGCAAGTTTATTCCAGACCAATCGATGCAGAAAGCCCCATTTCAAGTTGCCGACTCAGTCGAATCTGCGATGTCCATGTAACGAGTGGGATAGGCTTGTAAGCACATCCGCAACTGTTTTCCATTCCAATTAGCAGTTGGGCGATAGCCTCGGTGTCCCAATTGCTCAACATTCGTCGAGAACCGGGGCTATCGCCCTTCGCCTATCAGTTGTTCAATGGATCCATTCCACGTTATTGAGTCTCGCAAGAGCCAGTATCAAGGCCTGCGTGCCTGAACTTCCATAGTCCAGAGACTGAAGATACTCGTACATTTTCTTGGCGTGTTCCAAGCCGGGCAATTGCAAACCAAGTTTTTCCGCTTCTTCGATCGCAATACCGAGATCCTTGACGATGTGATCCACGAAAAAGCCAGGCGCAAAATCGCCTCGCAATATCCGCGGCGTCAAATTGCTCAAAGACCAACTGCCGGCTGCGCCCGTCGATACTGATTTTAGTACAAGCTCTGGATTGAGGCCGCTTTGTTTGGCGTACAGCATCGCTTCGCACAGTCCTACCATGCTTGCTCCAATTAGAATTTGATTGACGACTTTCGTATGCTGCCCAGAACCCGCAGGGCCTTGATAGACAAACGTGGTACCAAGCAGCTTCCAAATCGGCATCAAGGCTTCGTAAGCCGCTTGGTCGCCCCCTACCATAATAGAAAGTCTCGCTTCGCGCGCTCCGATATCTCCACCCGATACTGGCGCATCCAAGGCAACCACGCTTTTCGAAGCCGCTGCTTCGGAAATACGAACGGCCAACCCCGGCCGGCTGGTCGTCATATCCACCATCACACCGCCAGATCTAAGTCCCGCCAGTACACCCTTTTCGCCCAACAGCACTTCCTCGACATCGGTCGGATATCCCACCATCGAAAAAACGACATCGCTTTGTTTCGCAACATCCATTGGACTAGCACAGCCGACCGCACCCGAGTGAATCAAGTCGTTCATTTTCTCGGGCGAACGATTGTAGATTGCCAATCGAAAACCAGCTTTGAGTAGATGCGAGCACATGCTTCGCCCCATGACGCCGGTGCCAATCCATCCAAGTCGGGTCGTTTCAGGGTGTACCAATTCCATTTTTTGTTTGCCTTGCATTAAGAACCAAGTTTTGCATATTCGTGATCAAGTACACCTGTGACGAGAGATGTCAAACGAGGCTCAGCATCATTGGCAATCGCGATGATTTTCTGTACGTCTGCGGGCTCAAGCGCATCAGGCAGACACATGTCCGTGATGACAGAAAAGCCCACGCAACGCATCCCAGCATGGACCGCCACAATCACTTCAGGTACCGTCGACATCCCAACCACATCCGCTCCAATCATTCGCAAGAAACGGTACTCGGAACGCGTCTCCAAATTCGGCCCGGAAACAGCAACGAACACTCCTTGATGAGCAACAATGTCGTGCTTGCGAGCCGCTTTGAGCGCCGCTTGAATCAACGAAAGATCGTACGGATGACACATGTCCGGAAAGCGAGGACCAAGCCGATCATCGTTGATACCGATGAGAGGATTGTCGCCCATCAAGTTGATATGGTCGTCGATGAGCATAATATCTCCCGACTTAAAGAACGGGTTCAAGCCTCCACACGCGTTCGATACGACCAGCAAATCTGCCCCCATGGCCTTCATCACGCGGACAGGCAGTGTAATCTGCTTGAGCTCATACCCCTCGTACATATGAAAACGCCCCTCCATCGCCATGACAGGCAATCCGCAAAGCATCCCACACACAAGGCGTCCGCGATGTGAGGTAGCTGTTGATTTTTGGAAGTGTGGAATATCACCGTATTCGATCGTCGCTTCGACCTCAATGCGCTGCACCAAAGGACCGAGACCTGTCCCAAGAATGATTCCGGCGTGCGGCTTTTTCCCCCAAATCTTTCGGATTGCCGAACTGGCTTCTTGGATCTTGTCGTAAAGGTCTAGCATGTGGGTACTAACAAATAAGATGTGATGGGACGGGAAGTGGAGTTGAGTCCGAGACCTATTTTACGCAATCGAAGCAAACCCACTACTCGTATCAAGAAGGATTTATGGGAAATGAGAAAAAGCTTGGCAACCCTTTCGAATACGGCACAATTGTGATTAGATATCGATGCGGCTGCCAACCCAACGCCCTAGATCACTCTTCCGTCACGATAGGCTCAGAATTTACCATGTCGATTGTTGTCTTCGAAGACCCGCAATGCGAACTGCTTGCTCCAATAACGTTGGCGAGACTGGCTGCCACAATGACGTGCGGCAGTTTTCGGCTCGTCGATTTGGTTGGGCATCTCTGCGATGAAGTGTATGGTATCTCTCGGCCGCATTTGCACACGTTGCAAAGGATCGATTTTCCGGAACTTCGGTTTCTCGATGAAATTCCCATCGATTCCAAACGTCAGGAAAGATCCGTTAAGCTGTTGCTAAACGCTCGAATTGCGCCGACTAAACAAAACTTCTTACGAATACAGCAGCTGTATCGAGCCGCCTGCCAATCCGCACCGAACTCGAAACCGATGGTCGTGCGTGACCGGGAACATGTAGCAGCAGTTGTCAATCCTCCATGGACTGTCGAACAGCTCTTTGGATATGGCTACCTCGCTGCGGAAGATTGGATCGAAAAAGCGAAATCGTTCGAAGATCTGGATGGCGAACTCGTTACGATTGCGCTTCCACATGAATTGATTGCAACCAATATGGCTTGCATCCGTGAGAACTTGGAATGGCGCATCGAACTTGGAGCCTGCCAATCGGGGAATGGGTCCGTCACGCCGACGGTTAGTGAACTACGCCAACTTTCCGACGGGCTGTTTCTCGCAGAGGGTGCGACGATTGGCGAGTATGTGATCACCGACACTCGCAAAGGCCCCGTCATTATTGATCGCGGAGCGCATGTCGGACCGTACACACTCCTGCGCGGCCCCATCTACATCGGACCGAACGCTCGAATCCTTGAACACTCCGCTATCAAAGACGCGGTGTGCCTATCGCATACCACCAAAATCGGTGGGGAAGTCGAAGCATCCGTGATTGAACCGTTCTCGAACAAACAGCACCACGGCTTCCTCGGCCACAGCTATTTGGGAAGCTGGATCAACTTAGGTGCAGGCACATGCAATAGCGATTTAAAAAACACGTACGGAATGGTCAATATGGAGTATGGCTTTGGCAAAGCTTCCACAAACATGCAGTTCCTCGGCTGCGTCATGGGCGACTATTCCAAAACGGCTATCAACACTGGCATCTTCACTGGAAAAGTCATCGGTGCATGCAGCATGATGTACGGTTTCGTGACGAGCAACGTTCCGAGCTTCGTGAACTACGCACGGCTGTTTGGGCAGATGGCTAGTTTGCCGCCCGAGGTCATGGTCAGTACACAACAACGTATGTTTGCTCGACGCGATGTGCAACAGCGAGGGTGCGATGTTCAATTGATTTACGACATGCACCGTATCACGCAAATGGAACGCGATCAATTCGGCGAGGCCCTGGCATTGTGAGCCCGGCGGAGCTACTTGTGTTGCCACCGGTCTGTCTGTTCCAAGAGCGAAGAAGGTCCCGTTCCGTCAAGCCATTCACGCGCCGAAACATTCTCTCGTAACCAAGCATCCCAAAACGCTGTGCTAAGTGCGAGAATGATGCGATGATGGTTCGGATTCCGCTTGGTCTTCGTACCGGGCAAGTCACGATCGCTAAATGCTTCGTGTTCGCCACCACCTAGAACCAATTCGTACTTGCCACCTGGTGGCAGAGCAGGATAAACGGCCAGCCGCGATTCTACCGTTGCGTCACCAACTGCTGCGGTATCATTCGTTCCGGTCATTAGCATCCAAGGAGTCTTAACTCCGCCAAACAACTTACTAGGATCTCCGCCACCCTGGGGACTGTTGGGGCTCATAACCACGGCCGCTTTAATGCGACTGTCGGTGAACGTTGCAGCGCCTAGCCGAGTCCGTTGTCCACTCACTCCTTGTGTCGTCACGGCTCCGAAGGAATGCCCCGACATGCCGATGCGTTTCAGATCCATGCGTCCCATCCATGGCGAATCACTTGATAGATTCCATCTCTCTAATTGATCGATGACTGCCGGGACATCCTTGAGTCGCAGCAGCGTATTTTCTAGACTTGCAGCCTGCTTCAACTTGGACATGCGTTGCAGCATTGGAACATCTTTCCACACGGCTTCGTCACTGCCAGCATGTTGAAGGAAAACAACGACGTATCCACGTGCCGACCAGTGCTGGCCAAGATATGGATTCCCAACGCGGGAGCCTCCCAAGCCATGACTGAAAAGGATCACAGGAGCAGGCGTTTTCTCCATCGGCAGATAGACTCGCAAGGGGATCTCACGATTTCGAACAGTATCCTTAACGATGGAATCGATCGTCTCCAAATTCTGCGATTTGGGAGTAGACAACGGATCGTAGGTTGAGTCTTCGGCTCTCGTAAAGCCAAAGCATATGCTGATATAGGTTGCAACTAAGACTAGCCGTACGTTCGTTTTCAACGCCATGTCATTTACCCAACAACCGCTTTGAAGCTGATCTTCTCGATACCATTCCAGCCATAGCCTCCTTGGTTCCAAAACAGGCCTCCGTCCAACGGCTGTGTTCTACCGTGCGCATCGACTGCCCGAACCCAAAGGCTATGCTCTCCTTTCTCGAATTGCATCTGCATGGCCCATTCTCGAAATGCAAAGGGACCAGCAGAGGGTGCCAATTGAGTCGCTATCCATGTCTTGCCCATATCGCGAGACAACTCGACCGCAGTCAGCGCAGCCGCGCCATCATTCCAGGCCACACCCTGAACACGAACCAATTGATTCGCAACGATCGATGAACCATCGACCGGTGCAAAAATGCGGCTATTGATCTTCATGTCAAAATTGGGTTCACTATTGTCGAACGTGTACTCGACTTTTTCCCCAGGTGCAATGAGTTGTTTGGGTGTTCGGTAGTCCGGCAACTGAAAAAAATTATTGGTCTCACGATCTTCGAATCGCAATCGTGTAAGCCATTTCACTTGAACATTTCCATAGTAGCCCGGAATTACGAATCGCAAGGGTCCACCGTGCAAGGCCGGCAACGCATCTCCGTTGAGTTTGGTTACCAACAAACCGCGAGTGAGTGCGACATCTAACGGGACACTCTTCTCGTAATCAATTTGGTCCGACTTTTCGGGTTGATCCGCTCCTTCGGCGGTCAAATACTTTGCTTCGCTCCGAATATTGAGCCCGATCGCTTTCACCAATTCGCCAATTCGGACACCAGCAAAACGCACGTTACCGATACCACCTTTGTTCCAAGGTGTTCCCTTGATAGGAGAGAGCTTGCTGAACTGAGCTCGGTTGTTTCCGGAGCACTGCAGTACCATCTCTATTTCGGTTAATGGCAGTTTGCTCAATTCCGAAATTGGATAGCGGATGGGCTTATCAACCAACCCAACGATTTCTAGCTCACCCTCCATGGGGCGAGGATTCATGTCCGATAATTGCTTGGCCCCGTGATGATTGCGAACAAATAGAGCCGACGATGGAGTCACTCGACTCGCCGCGAGCAACGCATCAGGCGTCTCTAAAACGAGCGGATCGGCTGCCACTAACTTGAGCGATGCATCCTTGCCCGTTGGAATGCCGGACTGCGGCAGTTCAAAAGCCTTCGCGAGGGGATGTTCGAAAGCCAATTGCGTTGCAATCATCCCGCTTGCGCTGGTTCCAATAAAATGACGTCGATCCATTTTGAATCCTTGTGAATTTGATTAGTCTCGGCTAACTACTGTTCGATATGTGACGATGCGCGATTCGCTACTAGGCTGTGAATTATCAAGGGTTTTGTGTTTTTTGGATGGACCACTTTTTGGCGGTGGTAACCCGACGCGTAAGCGCGTAAGCGAGGATCCAATTGCCATTCCTCGCTCACGCGTCGGGTTACCATATGGAGACGACGACCATTCTAACAGCTAATCATATTTTCGTCGCTCATCGCCTCTCTGACCAGTGCACAACCGCTTAAAACAAGGTCCCTTCGGAACTTCGTATCGCGTCGCGGATCGCAATCACTTCGTTGGCCGCTTTGCTTGCCGTTTCGGAAAGCTTGGTGATGTGACCCATTTTGCGACCTTGCCTCGCACTTTCTTTGCCGTAGAGATGCAAGTAGGTTGCGGATTCCTGAAGGGCTCTCTCAAATCGCGGCGATTCGCTGCCCCATACGTCTCCCAATAGGTTAGCCATTGCGGCCGGTTGGATGAGCGACGTGTCGCCAAGCGGCAAATTGCAGATCGCTCGCACTTGTTGTTCGAACTGACTCGTTCGACAGGCCTCAATCGTCAAATGGCCAGAATTATGGGGGCGTGGCGCAATCTCATTGATCATCAGTTCGCCGTCCATTCCAACAAAAAACTCCACGCACAAGATGCCTTCAAGTTGCAAGGATTCGGCGACCCCTACCGCAATCGACTCGGCCCGTGTTGCCACCGAGTGCAGTGCCGGTTCGGCGGGGCAAGTTGTGATGTCGAGCACATGATTCGAATGCGAATTGGTGAACATGGGATACACGGCGGTTGCACCGTTGGCCGTTCGGGCCACGATGACGGAAACTTCCGCTTGGTACGAAATCCATTTTTCTGCGATCAGTGGTTCAGGACCGAGCAGTTCAATCGCATCGTTGGCTTCGATCTGATTTGTGACGCGACGCTGCCCCTTGCCGTCGTAGCCCCAATTCGTGGTTTTCAGTACCAATGGCCAACCTAGCTCTTCCGCTGCGGGCGAGATATCTTGGATCGATCGGATCTCACGGAATGGAGTCACTGGATATCCAAAATCCTTGAGAGTCCGTTTTTCTTTGAGACGATGCTGCGCAACCGCAAGCACTCCGACACCAGGTCGAACCAACGTGACTTCGGCGGCGCGTGCGACCGCTTCGATGGCGATGTTCTCGAACTCAAGAGTAATCACATCGACTTTTTCGGCAAAGCTGCGAACGGCCTTCGGATCGAGGTAGTCTCCAAGAATGGTCTCTTGCGCAACCTGGCCGGCAGGGCTATTCTGCTCGTCCGTGAAGACAACGACACGATAACCAAGTCTTTGTGCTGCGTGAGCAAACATGCGACCAAGTTGTCCGCCCCCAAAAACTCCAAGTGTCGAACCTGGAACAATGACCCGATGTTGTCTGTCCATGATGCTCAACTTAAAGTCTGGTTGTTCAAGACAGATTGAGTTTGGTCGGCCATGAACGCATCGACCTTTGTCCTCAATGCCTCATCATTGAGAGCTAATATTCGTACCGCCAATAGACCCGCGTTTTTTGCGCCCGCCGCACCGATGGCGAGCGTGGCCACAGGAACTCCGCCCGGCATCTGCACAATACTCAACAGCGAGTCTAGCCCCTTGAGACTCTTGCTCTGAACAGGCACCCCCAGCACAGGCAAGGGTGTGCAGGCAGCGACCATCCCAGGTAAATGTGCGGCTCCGCCAGCACCCGCAATGATGACTTGAAGACCACGCGACTGTGCCTTCGATGCGTATTCGATCATGAAATGGGGCGTCCGATGAGCTGAAACAACTTTTGCTTCGAAAGGGACGTCAAAATTTTTGAGAATTTCGCAAGCCTCCTGCATCGTCTTCCAGTCGGACCGAGAGCCCATGATGACTCCCACCTTTGCCTTGGTTACCCCAAGGAGTTCGCTATCCATCGTCAATTTCCCAACTGTTTTCTTCGGAACAAAGCACTTTTATCGCCATTCGGTTTGACGACGTCGGGCAGTATTCTAGCGTCAGCCCCTAATTATTCGAAGATGCCTAGACGCTCCAAAACGAAGACTCTTTCGGTCCTGTGTAAACGACCTTCATGTCGGGAGTTTCGAAACGCGTTTGATCGCGATACAGCGATTCAACGCCGCCAATCACCATGCCAGACGTCAGCAAAGTGCGTTCGACGGGGTACGGCAACTTGCCTTCCAAGACCATGGTTTCGATATGCCTCGCCAGTGGATTGAAGAAATCGGCGGTGGTCGAACTTTGATTCGGCATCGGCAAATACATCTGACACGAAAAGATCTCGCCGTTGTCTTTTCGCAAACCGGCATAGTTAAAGTCCCGGATCGACGTCATCAACATCGAGGTGCGAAAGCCATCGCGATGCTCAATGAAGTAACCGGTGATCTCAGGTAATGCACGACGGGCCCACTCAAACGTAACGGGGCCTGTCGGATACCCCCCATCGACCGGCAAATGATGGCTGCGGTTGAGTGCCGCAATCACAAGTCTTTTGGTTGCTTCTCGATCGGAAGCCGCCAACGCCTCCCATACTCGCTCCCCTTTCAAAGCGTGCACGCTGCTAATTCCTGTTTCGCCGCCCGCCCTCCGCTCGGACATGCATTGGGCTGTTTCCAAGCCGTGAAAATCGTAGCTATCCACTTTGCCGTAGCAAACACATACGCTTTCTTGCAATGGCGTTCCGAACGGCATATCTACGGATGGCAAACGCCAAGTCACCGGCAACGACGATCCCGCCAAAAAAGGAAACCCGAGTCGTTTCGAGTCCGCCACCATTTCCACACATTCGTTCCATTCGGTCGAGAGATGCTTGTCGTTGAAAACAGGTACGCTCCGCCCCGAAGCCTCAAAGACTTTCACAATTTCCTTGAACCAATCGTATCGCGGATAGCGTTTTTGCCCTTTTTCGTTATTCGGGTAGTCGCCATGTTCACCGATAATAACGACGCCGTCGACTGCCAACTTCGAAGTGCCCAAGGTCAACGATTCTGCAACCGTCGGATATGCTTGAAGCTTGTATTTCTCGATTCGCGATTTGGCCAGATCCCCTTCTGGGAATTGATCGATGTAGACCGATGCGATATCGAAACGAGGCATTTGCCAACGTCCACCCCAAGTATATCCCATCGCATGCCGATCAAGAAAATGCTGAGCATGGGAATGCGTTCGAACTTCGGTGCCAAGGAATGCGATCCGCTTGCGTGGTTGTGACGCTCTCGCTAACTGCGCTCGCAAGCACAGCAAACCCGCGGAAGTCGTTGCTACAAATGCCCTGCGACTTAATTTCATGTCTGTACCTATCCGTTCCATGATTCCCCATCCCAAGCTAATACGCGTTCGAGCCAGGCCACAACGTCATTGGAAAACCTGTCGAACAGAAACTCACCTTTCTCTATCGTAGCCAGATGCGGCCAACCAATGTGTCCGGGTGCGGATCGATCTTTCGTAATCCAGGCTCGATTGCCCGGTCGGAACGGATCGCCTGGTTCGACAACGGGCGCATTCAAGTAGTCGCCAACCAAATGCGGAGCAAGTTTCAAAATCATCGAAGTCTCCCATTCGCATGCGTGTCCCATCTCTTGTTGAAAAAGCGGCAAACTCGCTTGGTCCGTCCCCAGCCCCCAATACGTTCCCATCAACAATAGCAAATCGTCGCGTTGCCGGTGCTTTTGTCTCACTTCAAAGATGGCCTGCTTACCCGGAACGTCATTGCCCCCGTGTCCGTTGATGAAAACAATCCGTCGAAATCCATGCTGAATGAAGTTTTCAACCAGGCCATTGAGCAAGTCCAAGTACGTTCTCGGTGAAGCCGAAAGCGTCCCGCAAAAATCCAAGTGGTGATCGGAGTTGCCCAACCACATCAAAGGGGCGAACAAAACTTGGGACTCCATTTGCAACGACACGCGCCGAACGACCTCGCCAAGCAAAAGACTATCCGTAAAGACAGGCAAGTGAAGTCCATGTTGCTCAAGTGCCGCGATAGGGACAACAACGGGCGTGTCGGGTGCAAGTTCTTGGATTTTCGGCCAAGGCAGATCGGAAAGGTTCATGTAGGGTTACTCTATCACTTCTTAACCGAGGGGGAATAAACTGAGGTGCAATAATTGAGCTCACTCAAAAACACGATCATAGCATCTCGTGTTTCAAAATACTTTGGACGTCCCTGATTGAAGAATCCATGTCCCTCCCCTTCGTAACCCAATAGCCGACAGTCGCAACCCAACATCGTGGCTTTGTCTTGGAATAATTTCACCGTCGAGTAAGGAACCGTTGTATCGGATTTGCCATGAAAAATGATCGTGGGGGGTAAGTCTTTGCTTAAATGATGAAAGGGCGAAGCCGATTCGGGTTTGTCTCCGATTCGTTCGGCAAGATTCCCTATTCGCTCTACATCGCGATCAAGCTTCGAGCCAGTCGGAGCAAGGATTAATGCTGGGTTGAAAAGAACGAGGGCGTTTGGGCGATAATCAGCCTTGGACCTGCCCTTTTGCGTACCACGGTAATCTAGAGTTGCGACTGCAGCGGCCAAGTGGCCACCCGCGCTCCCACCTCCGGCTGCAATACGGTTGGGATCGATTTTCAATTCAGCAGCATGATTGCGAACGAATGCGATCACGGCACATAGCGGTGTATGGCACCGAACACTCTTCGACCACCTCGCATTTGCAGTTAACGACGCTAACGTTGCGGGCGTCGTGATAATCGACCACTTAGACTGCAAAGCATTTCACCTTTATGAAGGTGTGCCGGTAGGCGATTTGGACGCAGAACGCAGGCGACATGTGGAAATTGCGAATACACTAGTTCGCGAGATTGTCAGCACCTTTCCCGCTCTCGCTGGGAACGTGAAGGTTCTTTTGCTTCCGAAAGAATCCAAACCCGATACGATTGCTGAGGGGTAACTGACCACGCACTACAATAATGCCGAAAACGGGTAATGCTGCCCATTACCGGTCGCCCCACACCACGGTACCTGCGGGTCCAAATACGGATCTTCAACGAAGAGGAAGACACAAAGGGACACAGCACATTTGTGAGGGACCTTACTCATCGGGTGCTTTCATCCCAGGCGTTTTTTAACTACATCGAAATCCAGGCCCGAATTTGAGAAAAAGGTCCCCAAACTACGAAAAGAGTACAAAGACAAGCTGAGTTCGCGCTGCACTTAGCACACTCTTGTTTGAGATCTCAAAAGTTTCGGTTCGATTTGCCTTGCCAAGAACTGCTATATGTGGCTTACGTAGAATCTGCTTCGCGATTTTAGGCTGCGAGCTTGCTCGATCCCCGTTAGCTTTCCAGCCACGTTCTTGAATGTGCGGCCTAAATCATTAACCATTCTGGACCACTCGTGAGTATCTATGCGTGCGCTCCTAGTCCCGAAGGGACGAAACGATGTGGCCATGGGCGCGAGCCCTCATCTTTTGATCTTGCTCCCCTCGCCCTGGTCTCGGGGAGAGGGGTTGGGGGTGAGGGATTTTGCACTGTTTTTTGATCGTGAATTCAATGCCTTGCTGCGTTTCAGAATTGTAAACAAATAACTGAACCGGAGGCTTCCACGTCAGGGCTCTACCCCTCACCCCTCGGCCCCCCTCTCCCCGAAGGAGACTGCTGATTTAGTGGATTTGCCGCAGTCAAAGGCTCTATCACAACCCGAAGCGTTAGAGCGTTAGCGAGGGGCAGACCATCCCTCGCTCACGCGTCGGGTTGGGATTAATGCGGATTAAATCAGCAGTCTCCGAAGCGGGGCGAGGGGGAGAAAACGCACGGAGATCACGCAAATCCATTGGGATTTCGAGTCTGGCGTGCTGCGAAATATGGGTAAAGATGAGGGCGCGAGCCCATGGCTTCGGTAGCACGAACAACGGGGGAGCCCCGAAAGGTATGGCAAGCACCAGCCGACCTAGTGGCGTAACGACGGTAGTGGCTGACGATGAGCAAACTTTCCGAAATAAGCGCTCACCCAGAATCACAGGAGTCGAAAAACGAGGACAAGTCCAGCGGCCTGGACATCGGGCACAACCAAGAGATTAGAACCGTCACAATCGGACGAATCAGCAACCAGAACTTGGCAGGAAAACATGCCGCAAGCATGTTGCGGATGCGCTTGCGGGTCTGATAGATTGAAGTTAAAAAAAGCGGAACGCGTAGAATCCGCACAGGTCAAACACGGCGGAGCGACTTAGCCCAACGTACAATCAATCCCTCCGTTCCGCTTCGCTCCAGTTTGGTTAGATTGTTATTGGTTCGGCTTGCAAAAAGGAATTGCCATTGTACGTCATGACTAGAAGTATGGTCCTCCTCATCCTGTCGCCCATGCTGGTCGGGATTCCGTCTTGTACACCCTCGGGGCCACCACGCGGTACCTACACCATTAATACGTTTGAATTCGTGCATTCCAACCCACCCCAAAACATTGGCGAAGCGATTCCAAATATTTGGATCGACACGAACTTGAAATTGAGTAGCTTGTCCGGAGGAACACTGACGAGCAGCCTGCCGTGTGCAGTAAAGATCGACTACACGGACAACAGCTTCAAATTCAAGGACGCAGTATTCACTTCCGTGAAGATAACCTACGTTGATGGCACAATAGCTCCATCCACAAAAGCGGTCAAAATGCCGTTGCGAATTGCCGCGAGGGAATACGAAACGGTGAATAGTGTTGCTGGAGGTCGAATCGTGAAGAGCAAGGCTTGGATTATTTCAGGCACGATTCCGAACGTTATCACACGCGCTGAACCGTTTAGGCTGCAGATCGATGGGTATTTTACCAAAGACGATAGCAACCGAATTCCATTTGCAATGGAACAGCATTTCGACATCAAAACGGAAAACACCGTCAGAAGCACGGAAGATGTGTTGAAGGATAAGTGATCACGAGAGACGCAAAGGGAAAAGAGACGCAAAGGAGTGACGCAAAGGGACACAGCACATTTGCGGGGGCCTTCCCTTTCCTGTTGGCGCAACGGCGGGAGTGGATGACGATGAGCGAACTTTCCGAAATAAGCGCTCACCCAGAATCACAGGAGTCGAAAAACGAGGACAAGCCGATTGTCGGCCCTTGATTTTTGAGACTTTACTTGCGGCCACTAAGTGGAGGTGGCCGTACGTCCACGGAAGAACTGGCCTCATTTTCGAGAGGAATCGTCATGAACAATCCGTACACATCAACCATCGAGCCTATTGTCGATCCAAAATGGAAATCGCAAATCGCAATCGACACCGGACGTTTGGCTTTGCTGGTCATGACCTGGCTTGTCGTTACCTACGCAGTGTCATTACCATCAAGTAAGATACTAACCAAAGACAGTGCCCTAATTGCTCTGTCCCCCTTAGTTCCCATCGGTTTATTGGCAAGCGCAATTGCTGGCGAGACAATCTCGGCTATACTTTTAATGATATTTACATGCCCAGTTGCCATCAGCGTAGTTGTTGTTCCGCTGGGAGTGAGAACGTTGCACGCCTGGGTGGCAGCCATTTCGATGGGAATCCTCTATGGTCTTTTCCTTCGGTTGTTCTTCTTGATGGTTGACATCGCGTAGTAGCCGAGGAGGGAGAACCGATGAGAAGCATTGTCTACATGAGGAAAGCAAAAAGGGGACATGTCTCATTTGCTGCGGTAGTCTAAAAAGAGACCTGACCCCTTTTGTGCCGTACCTAGTTTACTTTGGTGGAATTCACAGCGGACACAGCCCTGTGTCCCTTTTCCCTTTAGCCCCAAGTCGTTCCCGCGCAGGCGGGAATCCAGTGGAGTGCGCGTGATGACTGGGTTCCCGCCTGCGCGGGAATGACGGTGGGTTCCCGCCTGCGCGGGAATGACGTGGAAAAGCCATGGCGGCGAACTTCATTTGTTAGAGAGCTTTTTCGCAATCGAGGCGCAGACGTTTATGATTTCGCGAGCGTTTTCGTTGGCGTTGGGCAGGACGTCTAAGAGTTCGTCGCTCGAAACACCGCTGACATTCGCTTTGGTATTCAAGCTCGTTCGGTATTCGTTTAACAATTCGCGAGCTCTACCCATGCGTTGATTCAATTGGTCCCGCTCGTCCACGGTCAAGGTTGCGTCTCGCACAGGGTCGGCACTTGCGGCCAAGTTGAGCTGTTCCGGCCATAGAGCTTTCAAGTCCGATAAATAGTCCGCGATCAACCGACTACACCCCCCAAATCCTCCGATGATGATGATGGGTTTGTCAAGTTCCAATGAGCATACGACCTCTTCCAGGATGCCTGCCATCCAACCTTTTGCACCTCGAATGCGGCCCGCAATTACAATGCGAAGATCGACTTGCGCAGAAGAGAGTTTTCGCATCGCCGTCAGCGCGTCGGAACGCAGCCGACTAGCCCTACCTGGTTCGAGTGGTCCGAGTAGTTCAGCCTCTGCAACCGAGGGGGGATCGATCTTGACGAAATTGCAAATACCCACCAGCTTGTTAATCTGTTCGTCGGAAATACTTTTGTACGAGTCCCATGCGGAATAGTTCACGAGTGGCCAAGTGTCAGGTTTCGTTACGTCAACTTGGCTCGCAGCATTCTCATCCACCCATTGATGAGCTGTATCGACTAGCCGAATTGTTAGTCTCTGATTTGGATCACCCAAGGTGCCTCCCCACGCGAGCCGATGCCCATCACTTAGCAAGCGTCGCGCAAGTCGCACGCTCATTTCCTCGACATGATCCATGCCGATACCTTGTTCGGCGAGCTCTGCGTTGTCGCCCCCCGACGAAATTGCGATCAAGAGACTTGGATTTACCATGACATCGCTTCCTCAAAGCTAACTAGTTGTGAATCCCGATGAAAGGACTGGACGACCGAATCAAGTTCGGATAATTCGGTTTTAGCTAAGCCATAACCTGGATACACAATATACCGAATTTTGGCAACATCTTCTTTGCCAGCCAACATGATTTGCCTGAGCTTTGATAACGTCCAGGTGTCAGGCACCCAAGTCAAATAGCAAATGTCCGTTCGCTTTGTCTGTTTTCGTGCGATGGAAACCGCTACCTTGCGATGCACAAGGCCGAGCATGACCTCGAGTGCCAGCCGATCGACGAGTCGTTCGGTAGTTTTACGCGGTTCCATCGCGTCCCATCCGATGCGTGGCACTCCTTCGAGCATCGGCATGGGCCGAGTCCAAAGGTTGCCCAAGTTATAAATACCGACCACTGGTTGCACTTTCCAAATCCCAGGACGGTTGATCGCACGATTCAAACGCACTGGAGTTCTCGCCTCGGTCGCTTCACGACGACACCATTGCCTCGATGGATACGTGTCGGTCACAGTTGCCACCATTGCGGCGGTATCGGTCCTGGCTGATTTCATCATCTCCGATTTCCATTTACCGCCGTACGGTAAGTCGTTGGCATCATACCATGCCACCATCTGCCCAAAGCTGCGCACGGAGTCGCGAATGTACTCTGCAATCTGCCGACCATCGCGTTTTGCATGGCTTAGAAAAACATTGAGGGGCGGCGTCACATCGCTATTGTCCGCTCGCACAAACCTCGCTGCGGCCTCGATAACTGCGCGGCGCAGGAACGCCGTCATCTGATCAAGAGGCATATCAAGCGACCGAATTGGGTTGAAATTCTCGTAGACCTCTGGAATACGGTACAACCCCTCGTGCATGGCGATGGGCAGAATCTGCACTCGATTCTTCCCAACGTGTTTTTTATTCCAAGTTCGAGCGGACTTGGCAAAACGAACTAATGCAGTGCGCCAATCAATGTCGCCTACCATCTCTTGATCTACTAACA
>Ga0247833_1000492_pt1 | contig 71805 bp, 54 predicted proteins | sample LaCruzMarch2015__7_FD_187117 | JGI IMG/M metagenome (GOLD analysis project Ga0247833, IMG submission 187117) | Freshwater microbial communities from meromictic Lake La Cruz, Castile-La Mancha, Spain - LaCruzMarch2015_8m | ecosystem: Environmental > Aquatic > Freshwater > Lake | place: Spain...
ATGCGGAATGCGGAATGCGGAATGCGGAATGCGGAATTTGCTCATTCACCCTGCTGATATGCTGCATTGTGGAGAATGATGCCTAAAATCCGAAATGGTGAGTAAATTCCGTATTCCGTATTCCGCATTCCGCATTCCGTATTCCGTATTCCGTATTCCGCATTCCGCATTCTGTATTCCGCATTCCTTATTCCGCATTCTGCATTCCTTCATCTGCTATTTTAGGGCTTTGATAGAAATTCCAACAGCAGTGTGTGCTCACGGGTGTATCCTTGTGCTGCAAACGAACATAGACATGAAATGCCTTCTTTCCATTTTTGGGGTTATGGTGTGCATTGCCGCCACATCCTTACCCTTGCATACCCAGGAAGTATGGTCACTGGAAAAGTGCATTGCCCACGCACAAGACGCCAACCTGACCATCAAACAGGCACAGGCCAATGTACGCACCAACCTCCTGGCCGAGCAACAAGCCAAAACAGCGCGTTTGCCCAACGTGGGCGCGTCGGGTAGCCTGGGTCGGCAGTTTGGCCGAACCGTTGACCCTACCACCAACCAGTTCAACAACACCGGCATCAACTACAATTCATTTGGTTTGAATGCAGGTATTTCGCTTTTTAACGGTGGACAAATTCACCAACAGGTAGCGCAAGCAGGGTACGATCTCAAAGCGGCAGAAGCAGATGCAGAGAATACCATATTATCGCTCAACCTTCAAATAGCGCAGGCTTACCTGACCGTGCTGCTCAACGAGGAACAACTCGAATCTGCCCAGAAACGCGTAGAGCAAAGCCGGCGACAACTGGTGGTCACTCAAAAACTGGTGGACGCAGGCTCTGTACCCATGGCCGACCGCTACAATGTAGATGCGCAGATTGCCCGCGACGAGCAACTGACCATTACTGCGGTTAATAACCTCGAATTGGCCTACCTTAACCTGAAACAACTGCTGCAACTCGAGCCAGATTACCCCTTGGAAGTAGAACACCCCGCATTTAACTTGCCTGCCGATGCCAATCCGGAGGTACAAACCTTGCTCGCAGTGTATAACGTGGCGGAAACCGCACAGCCAGTTGTACAAGCTGCCGATTACCGGGTCGAAAGTGCAAAAGTGGGCGTAAAAGTGGCCCAGTCGGCCTATTGGCCCAGCTTGAGTGCTTTCGGCAACCTGAACACCAATTATTCATCCCAGTTCCAACAAGCGGTGTTTACGGGTAATGTGACGACCGGAGAACCCCAGTTTGTGCAGATTGCCGGTCAGCCTGACCCTGTAGAGATCGCTTTTTTACAGCCCGAGTTCATCCTGGAGCGCGTGCCTTACCTGGAACAGTTGGACCAAAACTTCGGTCAGGGCATAGGCCTAAACCTCAATGTGCCCATTTATCAAAATGGCAGAACCAAATTGAACGTAGAACGCGCACGGCTCAACGTCGTCAATGCCGAGTTGCAAAGTACGCAGGCGCGCCAGCAACTTAAAAACGACATTCAGACGGCCATCGCCAACGCCCGTGCCAGCAAAAGACAGGTAGACGCCGCAGAAAAATCTTACCAGTCGTTCAAAACGGTGTACGAAAATACCGAAAAACGCCACACACTCGGCGCTTCCAATACCCTTGACCTCACTACAGCCAAAACCAACATGGATACGGCGGAAAACGACATGCTTGTGGCCCGCTACGATTACCTGTTCCGCCTCAAAATCCTCGATTTTTACCTTGGCAAACCCTTAACATTAGACTAAATATGAGCACTCCGAAAAGAAGAAGGACCCTCTGGTACATTTTGGCTGGCGTATTTGCACTGCTCATCATCGCAGCTGCCATAAAAGCACGCCAAAAACCCAAGGGCGAGAAAATAAACGCCGAAAAAGTGGAGCGCCGAACTATCCGCGAAACAGTGAGCGCCAGCGGTAAAATATTCCCGGAAACCGAGGTCAAAATCAGCTCCGACGTCTCCGGTGAAATTGTCGAGATGTTCGTAAAAGAAGGCGATTCGGTCACCGCCGGTCAAATATTAGCCAAAATCCGCCCCGATGAATACCAAAGCGCTGTGGAGCGCGGCCAGGCGTCGGTCAACAGTGCCCGCTCCCAACGCGGCATTTCTTCCTCCAACGTTCAGGGCAGCATAGCGGCCATCAACCAGCTCAAGGCAGACCAGGCCCGCATTCAGGCGCAACTGTCGCAGGCCCGCAACGCCCACGAACGCAATGAAAAACTCTTCAAAGAAGGAGTCATCGCCCAGGCGGAGCTCGAAACCACACTCAGCAACTTCAAAACCCTGGAAAGCACCTTGGCCGCCAACCAGGCCAGCATTGTTTCAGCGGAAAGCAACCTGTCTGTGAGCAAAGAAAACGTCAACGTGTCCGATTACGGCATCGTCAGTGCGCAGGCCAGCCTCAAAGAATTGCGCACCAGCCTCCAAAAAACGGTCATTACCGCACCGGTCAGCGGCATCGTCACCCAACTCAACGTCGAAAAAGGAGAACGCGTGGTCGGTACCCTTCAAATGACCGGCACTGAAATGATGCGCATCTCCCAACTGGGGGCCATGGAGGTGCAAGTAGATGTGAGCGAAAACGACATCCTTAAGGTGTCCATGAAAGATGAAGTGGATATCGAAGTGGATGCCTATTTGGGACGCAAATTTAAAGGCGTCGTATCCGAAATTGGCAACAGCGCCAGCAACTTGAGCACCAGCACATCACTCAATACGGATCAGGTGACCAATTTTGTAGTCAAAATCCGCGTTGACCCTTCCTCTTATGCAGACCTGATCAGCAGCCGAAACGCCTACCCATTCCGTCCGGGCATGTCTGCATCAGTCGATATTTACACCCATACCGCCGAAAGCGTACTCACGCTGCCCATCATCGCCGTGACCGCCAAAGATGAGGATGCAGATGCAAAAAAGCAGAAAACCGATACTGAACAGCCACAACCCAACGCGAAAAAAGAGGATGAAAACGCCATTCAGGAAATTGTTTTCGTAGTAATGGGCGACACCGTAGGCGTGCGCAATGTCAAAACAGGTATTCAGGACAACAACTACATCGAAATCCTGGACGGCCTGCAAGAGGGCGAACAGGTAGTTACAGGCCCGTATTCAGCCATTGCACGCAAACTGAAAAGCGGTACCCGTGTAACCGTGGAGGACGAAAAGTCGAAAAACACCGGCTCGGCCGGTACAAAGGTTTCTGTAGAAGTAGATTAAGCGATTGGGGATTTATATCGACTTTTGCGCCATGAATAAAAATACGGATATGATTAAGCCGGATTCGGCCGATTTGCCGCGCAATGGGGAGAGCCGCAGCATGGTGTTGTCGTCCAACAGCACCATTGTATGGCGCGTTTTTCTGCCGGTATTTGTCAGTATGTTTTTGCTGGCGTTCGTGGTGCTGTTTTGGTTTGGCATCGATCCCGATGATTACGGCACCACCACCTCCTTGTGGTGGTCGCGGGGCATCTCGCTTGTAGCACTGCTGGTCTGGTCGTGGTTGCTGTACCGATACATCTGGCCGCTCAAACGCGTGGAAGCCAACGATGCCTATGTGTTTGTGTCTGACTACTGGAACACGGTACGTTACCTGTGGGCGGATGTACAGCAGATAGAAGACAAAAAGCTGCTGGGCATGCCTTACGTCCGCCTCTACCTCCGGTCCTCCGGTCGCTTTGGTGCCATCATTCATTTTTTGCCTGCCCGGCATTATTGGGAATGGATGAAAGCGCAAAAAGGGTTTAGTGGTTTTTGACCATGGCTTGAGATCGCCCATTTGGTTATCCCATACCCCTCTCGCGCACAATCAGCTTCTCCCGCTCCGGGCCTGTGGAAATCATGCGAATCGGCACGCCGAGCAACTCCTCCAGTGTGGTCAGGTAAAGGCGTGCCTGATCGGGCAGTGCATCGAAGCCCGAGCTGTGGTCTAATGCACATTGCCAGCCCTCAAAAGCCTGGTACACGGGGTCAACATCTATAGCACACAGGTCGAAGGGCAGATCCGTGGTGGTTTGGCCGTCGTAACGGTAATGGGTTGCCACCTGAATGGTTTCAAAAATATTGAGGACATCAATTTTGGTCATGCACAGTTCCGTCACGCCGTTGAGCATGATGGTGTAGCGCAACTGCGGGATGTCGATCCATCCACAACGGCGCGGGCGTCCGGTAGTGGCACCAAACTCCTGGCCTTCAGCGCGGAGCCTTTCTCCGCTATCATTGTCCTGCTCACTGGGAAACGGCCCTCCGCCTACACGCGTGCAGTAGGCTTTGGTGATGCCAATGATCCGTCCGATGCGCGCAGGAGCCACACCGAGGCCCGTACATACGCCTGCAGTAATGGTATTAGACGAGGTGACAAAGGGGTATGTACCAAAATCAATGTCGAGCATAGATCCTTGTGCGCCTTCAGCTAATATTTTTTTGCCTTTGCCGATGGCATCGTGCAAAAAATACTCTCCATCTACCATGGGCAGCCTTCGCAAGGTGTCCAGGCTGTCAAACCAGGCCTGTTCTTCTCCTTCGAGGTCAAACGGCGTTTCTGGATAAATTTTAAGCAAATTGAGGTGTTTTTGCTTGAGGGATTCGTACCGTTGGGTAAAGCTGGGTAGCCCAATATCGCCCACCCGCAGGCCGTTTCGGCCCGTTTTATCCATGTAGGTAGGCCCAATACCCTTGAGGGTAGAGCCGATTTTTTCCTTGCCCTTTTGGGCTTCCGATGCAGCGTCGAGCCAGCGGTGGGTAGGCAAAATGAGGTGGGCTTTTCGCGACACGAGCAGGCGGCCGGCATAATCGAGGCCGTATTGGTCAAGCGCCTGCACCTCACGCTGGAACGTGCGGGGGTCAAGCACCACGCCATTGCCGATCAGGTTGACCAGCCCATCCCGGAAAATACCGGATGGAATGGTGTGCAGGACAAATTTTTTACCGTCAAATTTCAGGGTATGTCCGGCGTTGGGGCCTCCCTGAAAACGAGCGACAATATCATATTGCGCGGCGAGAAAGTCTACAATCTTTCCTTTTCCCTCGTCGCCCCATTGCAGGCCGAGGATGACATCAATGTGCATATGCAGTTTTAGGTAAAAGCTATACTGAAAGCGTGCGAAGGTATAAAAAAGAAATGGGGCGTTAAACCATTATCTTTGCGCCATGCTCAAACAACGGCTTTTTCCGCTTGGCTTTCTGTTGCTGCCCTTGTGTGCAGGGGCGCAGGGGCTCAATCCATTTGACCTGCACCATCGCTTGCCGAAAGAGGTACTGGCGTCGGTGATGAAAACAGAAGAAACCGGTCTTGTCAATCCGTTTGATGTGGTGACGCATGCAGCGCCAGGCGAATCGGGGCGGCAGACCAACGCAGATTCCGGCACATTCCGGCCACTCAAGGCCCTGCCGAGGGGCAGCAGCATGGGGCAGGCTTTTCTGTTCTGGGCCCTGTTTTTGCTGCTGGCTCTGCTTACGTTTTCCATCGCGTTCAACCGAAAATCCCTGGATCGCGCCTGGCGGAGCTTCCTCAACAACAACGCACTGGGTATCGCCCAGCGGGAAGCTACCGGGCTGGTGGGCAATACGCCCTATTTGCTGCTGTACACCAGCTTTTTGCTCAACGCAGGCATGTTTCTCTTTTTGGTGGCGCGGTATTTTTGGGGGAATACGTTCAACAACTTCCCGTTTCTAGCACTTTGCCTGCTGGCAGCAGCCGTGTTGTTTTTGTTTAAACACTTGGTGTTGCAAGTGATAGACAAGCTGACTTCGGCGGGTGAAGCCGTGCAGCGATATAACTTTTTAATCATTATTTTCAATTGCATCCTCGGATTGTTCCTGCTGCCGTTCAATTTCCTCATTGCATTTACCCGGCAGGCTGAAGGATTTCTGGTGTTTTGGGCCCTGGGGCTGATCCTGCTTTTTTATGTATACCGCGCTTTTCGGGCCACGATATTTGGCCTTCGCTTTTTATCAGGTGATCCATTTCATTTTTTGTTGTACCTTTGCACCGTAGAAGTTGCTCCGGTCCTGTTGTTGCTCAAATTGGCGATGAATCAGGGGAACGCTTAAGCACAAAAAAGTGTTAAGGATTCCATCTGGAGTACTGCCCCATACGGCTACACCCAACCAAACACCGTATCCGAATGTCCGTACCTGCAGCAACCGTTCAGGAAGAAATTTACCAGCGCGTTCAAAACATCCTCATTTCACAACCCAAACCGGCTCAACTGACCGCGTACGAGCAATTGGAGCAGCGCTTTAATGTGCACATCGACTTTGTTCCTTTTGTCACAGTTGAAGGGCTTACTGAAAAGGAGTATCGAAAAAACAGGGTTTATCCCAATGACTACACAGCCATTGTGTTCACCAGTCGAAATGCAGTTGAACACTTTTTTCGCTTGTGTGCCGATATGCGCATCAAAATGTCGGAAGAAACCAAATACTTCTGCACAACGGAGAACATTGCCAATTTTTTGCAAAAGTTCATCAATTACCGGAAACGAAAGGTTTTTCACGGGGTGCGTTCCATTACAGACCTCAAACCCAATATCCAGCGCAACAAGGATGAAAAATACTTTCTCCCGTGCAGTGATGCCGGCAATCCCGACATCGTTGCTTTTTTTGATAGCTTGAAAGTGCCCATTCAGGAAGCGGTTATGTACCGGACGCTCAATTCCGACCTCAGCGGTTTACGGGACATCAAATACGACATCATCGCTTTTTTCTCTTCGCTGGAAATCAAGTCTCTTTTCGATAATTTCCCGAACTTTATTCAGGAAGACCGGCGGATTTGCGTATTCGGACCTTCTGCATTTCGGGCTGTTACCGAGCGCGGCATGCACGTCGACATCCAGGCTGGCACACCAGAAGCACCCTCCATTGCCATTGCGCTTGAAAATTACCTAAAAACGTCGAACGCTCCGGTTTAATTTTTAATATTTGCGCTGGCGTTCCATACGTCGGGTTTCTTTTTACCGCTGAAATACCCCGAAAACCATCGCCCTATGCCCAACGATGCCCCACGTGCAATCGTAGGGGTAAACGCCGACAGCAAGCTGCCGGACAGCGTTTACCAAAACATCGCCCGCCAAATCCATGACGGGGCTTGCGTGTTGTTTCTGGGCCCCAACGTCATCGGTGCCAAACAGACCGATGATACCTACTCGCCCCTTACAGAGTTGTGCGCTGCCGAGTTGGCCCAAAAAGCTGGCCTGTCCCTCCCTCAAACCGAATCGTCCTCCCTTTACCATGTAGCCAGCTCTCTGCGCTTTCGCAACCTCTTGTCGGATACCATGATCATCGGTGCGGTGCAGGAATTTTACAAAAAAGCCGAGCGTGAAGCGCAACTCAACCCGCTCCTCGAACTGTTGGCCGATCTGCCCTTTCGCATTGTGGTGAACACTACCCCCGACGACTTTTTTGCCCGCTACTATGATCAGGCTGTTCGCCCGTATCGTTTTGATTATTATAACTTTCGCAAACCCGCACCTGATCCTTTATACCGTTTTGACGAGGAGCAGGCGCCCCTCATCTATAACCTTTTTGGGGTGTACACCAAGCCAGAATCGCTGGTGCTCACGTACGGCGACCAACTCGGGTACGTCAACAAAATAACCGGTGCCCAACACGAACGCGTACCCGACAGCCTGCTGGCAGCTTTCAGCACACCGCGGTTTTACCTGTTCATGGGTTTTGATTTTGAAGAATGGAGCCTGCGCGTGCTGCTCGATGCCATTTTCAGAAATGCCCGCAACAGCATACAGCCTTTTGCCTATCCGATCAAAGGCCGCAGCACAGCAGGCCCGCAGGCACGCGTGTTTTTTCAGGGAGAGTTTCGGATGGAGTTCCCGTCGGAAGACATGGAGGTGTTTATTCAAAACCTCATGCACCACTACAATGCCATTGACGGCCAGGCAGAAACAGGTGCCGCCGAACCAGTGGCCGATGCGCTGCTGCTGCACAATGAGCAAACAGACGACGACACGTGTAAGGCCCTCGTCAAACACTTGCGCACACTCCGCCTGCGCGTACATACCCTCGGCGATGCGTTGGGAGCCGACGACCAGACCCAGTGGCTGCGGGAAAAAATGAATGCCGTACAGGTGGTGATGCCCCTGATCAGTGCCGATTTTTTTGCCGACGGCCGGCCATACCTGCCATTGCTCGAAGAATTGGTAAAACGCAACGACCCGCGCAACCGCTTTCTCGTGATGCCCATTGTGGTCAAGCCCTTTTCGCTGGAAGGCACTCCGTTGGGGGCGCTCAAAACAACGCGTCCCTTGCTGAAAAAAGCAGTATATGGCGAAGGACAGGAAGAGAAACACTTCAATGAAATAGCTGAAACCCTCCGTAAATACATAGCCTCGTTGACATGATCACGCCGCTTGCACATAACCTCCCAAGACGGTACCCGGGGCTCAAGCCTTTTGACCGTACGCAAAGCGCGCTCTTTTACGGGCGGGGAACCGATGTGCAACGCCTGACCAACCTCATTTTGCGCGAACGGTTGGTCGTCATGTTTGCCAAATCCGGCATTGGAAAAACCTCCCTGTTGCAGGCAGGCGTAGCACCGGAGCTGGAACTACACGGGTTCGCGCCCGTACTCCTGCGCCTCAACGAGCCCGAAACGCCCCTGAAAGACGCCGTTAACCATGTGCTGCGCAACCACCCGCTTACCAGTGGCTTTGTCGAAACCAACCGCCTCCCCGACGTTCCCATGACCCTTTGGGAACAAATGAAACGCCTGCAATTTGACCTCGATGGTTTGCCCGCTACGCCGGTGCTGGTATTTGATCAGTTCGAAGAGCTCTTTACGCTCAACCATACCGAGGAAAGCCGAAGCCGTTTTTTGAGTGAACTGGCCGATCTGGCCAATGAAGCCATGCCGGAAGCCGTGCGCCACGTACTGCTGTCGCAACTACAAGGCGTAGATCATCCGGACACCAAAGCGCTCCTGAGCTGGTGGGAAGACCAACCGCAACTCCGGGTGGTGTTGTCTATCCGATCCGATTTTTTGCATTTGCTGGACGAAATCAGCCCCATGATTCCCGGTATTTTGCACAATCGGTATCAATTGCGGGCCTTAGACAAATCCCAGGCCGCCGATGCCATTACCAAACCGGCTTCAGCAGAGGGCCCATTTGCCAGTAAACCCTTTGTGTATCACGAAGATGCCCTGACGGAAATGCTCGATTTCCTTAGCGGAAAACTCGACGCAGCAGAAAAGGCCCAAGGCGGTGCCAATCCACAGGATGTCGACCTCTTGTCGGTCAAACGTTTTGACGAAATTGAATCGTTCAACCTGCAAATCATTTGCCGGTTTATTGAAGAAAAAAACATCCGCGAGCATGCGGCAGAGGGCTTCCTGGTATCCTCCGACCATTACGGGGGCCGAAAAGGCTTGCGCGCCGAATTGCAGAATTTTTACCACAATCAACTTGAAACCCTTCCAGAGATTTACACCCGCCGCACTGGCAAGGCTGTTCCGGATCCACAAGACCTGATCAGCGTGGCCTGCCGCCTCATCGAAGACAGTTTGGTAACCCCGGCAGGCAGAAGATGCAGTATGGTGGACGATTTTCTGATCAATACGCATGGGGTGAGTGTTGATTTTTTGGACACGCTGGTTGACAGTAGGCTCTTGCGCAAGGAAATGCGTCTGGATGATTTCTATTACGAAATTAGCCACGATACCTTGCTGCCCGCCATCGTGGAATCGAGGGATGTGCGGCGGCGACGAGAACAAGCCGATGAGCAACGCCAGGCACTGGAGAAAAAATTAGCCGAAGAAGAAGCGCGCCGCACGCTTGCAGAGAAACAATTGAAAGACATTAACCTGCGGCGTAAACTGGCCAACAGGGTCGTGTTTTTTACCGTCACCACATTGTTGATTACCCTGGCATTTGCAGGCTGGTTCATTTACAACTACATCCGAACCGTGGAGGACGAACTCAGCCTGATTGAACGCAATGTGCGCCTTGAAATATTTGAAGCCGCCATGCCTGCATACGATACACTGCTGCATAAACCCATCAAGCAGCGCATTTTAAAACGTCGGTTGTACAAAGACATGCAGTCGGAAAAACAGGATGCGCAACGTTTCGAATCACTGCACAAAGCCATTGAAACAGAGAACATGGCCACAGGAGACTCCCTGTTTTTCAGGGAAAATTACGCCGAGGCATTGCGGTTCTACCGCGTTGCAGGTGATTCATTAGCGGTGTACCAGTCGCTCAACTACCAAATGTACAACAGTCCGCTTTGGCGCATCGACCCAAAGAAGATTGAGGAAAAAACGGGTAGCCTGTCTCTGCGCACCAACAATGCACGACGCACGCTCATATCCCAATTCCGGATACGCCAAACGCAATATGAAACCTTTTCCCAAGCCAATGCATGGGGGCAGGCCCTGCGCTGCGCCGAAGCGATGGAACATCTCTTGCCTGAACACCCGGACGACCTGCTCGCACTCCAGGAGGCACTCAGTTTGGGCCAGGAAACACCCGGGGAATATGTGGACAAACAGGTGATGCGGTGCAGGAAGGCTTTGCGGTGAACCATATTATTTGTTTACCGCACATTTCTTAATGGGAAAAGCCGTCATATCCCTTTTGTAAAGGGCATTTATCCATAAGGGCCCAAAAACCGTTCTCCATTAAAGTGAATCATGTGCGATGGGGAGTCTGCTACCCATACGTCGGTTTCCCAAGCAATATCGCTTAGATATCGACCCATTACAGCGCGGCTTGGGAAAGCAGTGACGTATACGATTTCGGCAGTAGTTTGTTCAAACAGTCGAGCCAGTTCAGCATGCCGCTTTGGGTTTACCGGGCCGTGGCTGGTGACCGATTCAACCAGTATAAGCCAGTTGTTGTCTGGCCAAAAGAGTATCACATCCGGCATTTTACCATGTACATCTACCTGCACGCCCAAACTGGAGAGCAATTCTTTGTCAAAATAGCCCCATTTATCACCCGTATCGCCAGCATACACCAACTGCGCTCCAGGGGTAAATCGAGGCGCAAACGCTTCTAAAATATTTTTGATTAGATCGCTATGTTCGCCGGAGCTAAGTTGAAAATCCAAGCCATTTTTTAAAAGCACCGGAATTTTGTTGTGCGCCCGCTCTTGTGCATAGCGTTCGGCCAGGGTTTTTTGGATACCCAGATATTTGTACAAAGCCCCAGTCCAGGCATCAGTACCAAACAGTTGGATAAGCGATAAGGCCGCTTGTTCAATTTGATATACCGCGTAGGGGCTGTTGACTGGTCGAGATAAATCATCTGGATTGTACAAAGCCAATCCGGAATCAACAAACTGATGCATGGAATAACGCCGAAAAGTCTCGCGGGAATTGGGTGCATATTTTTTGCCATAATGTAACGCCGTAAAATTCATTATTGGCGTGATACCTATAAGTGGCGCCCCAGCCTCACTCCAGGGTTTTTCAGGTGTCAGGTTCAACAAAGCCAATAAGCAAAAAGCAGAGCGTTCGTTTTGCTGTGCGCGAGGTAAGCCCAAGGCTTTTAATATTTGCAAGGCTTCTTCAATTTTTTGTTGGGTCATAACAACGTTTCAATCTTTTCGTCAATCTGTTTCTGATTAAATGTTTTTAAGTTTTGAGACCATTGACCAAGGGCCATTAGGGTATTTAGATCGGGGTATTTTAGAACTCTAAGATCAGTGGCATTCACTTGAGTGTGTCCATTAAACTCCCGGAAATACACATCCACTAAAGTAGCATTGAGGTATACAGCCAATCCGAAGGCTAAATCTTCGGGTAAGCCATGTTTGTTATGATGAAATACGTTAAGGTGGTTTTCAAAACCCAAAGACGCACCTGATTGTGTTTTTGGTGTAATGACCCGCGCCACAATACGTTTTTTTTCTTCTTTAGACGAAAACCGCCGCACAAGTGTGTAGAATCCATTTGGGAAAAGTTGTCGCTGCGTTTCCGGTGCAACAAGTATTGCATTGGGCTTTTTAAAGCCAGGCCTTGGCCATTGGATGGTTTTGTCGGCAAAGTGCCCCGGGTAAATCAATGGCACCGTGTTGTCTTCCGACTCCTGCCGCAAAAAGGATTTCACACGGAAGTCCACAACTGGCCCGGTAGACACTACAATGCCTAATCCGTCGAGCGTGTGGATAAAAGGCCAAGAAGGGCCAGGGGGGGTAAAGGTAGATACAAGTGGTATATGGATGAAATGCTCAGGATCATCACTTTTAACAACTTGAGAATAGGGGGCCTGGAATGCACAAAGGTCGTCGAATGTTTCGTCTGTAGACGTGGAAATGGTAATATCTCCTTGTTTTGTACCTTTAATCAGGTGTATTATAATGTTTTCTTGTAGCACTCCGTCATCCTTAAAAGCTTTGTTTCGCGATTTAAAGATGTGTATTTGCTTTAGAGCGGTCTTCTCGAATAAAAATGCTCGAAAAGACTTATAATAAGGGCCATTGCAGAAACTGCGTGGGATAATGGCAACCAATTCTCCGCCGTCTTTTAACAAAAGGATAGACAAAGCAACAAATGCTGAGTATAAATTAACGGTTTCAATACGTACCTTTCGCAGTAAATGTCGATGCTCTGAATCACTGTTTATCTTCCGGTATGGTGGATTAAGAATGGCGTAATCAAAAGGTTCTTGTTGGTTCAGCAGGAGACGCAAAACACTATCGCGTATGAAATCTCCTTGAATTACGAGGGGATCCAATGTTATGCCTTTTTGTGACAATATTTTTGCGTATTCCTCGAAATTTTGGCTCAAAACATTGGCAACCTGAGGATCCAGTTCAAATGCACTCACATGGACATGGACTAAGGAGTTGTAGCTCCGTGTTTCCAAAAAAGCAGCGGATAAAACACCAACGCCAGCGCCAGCGTCCAGCAAACGTATTTGAGATTGTGCAGTCCTTCCAAATAAAGCTGCCATGAACTGCGCAATCCCAAAAGGCGTAAAAAACTGCCCAAGGGCCGACCGTTTAGATTGGTCAAGCTTAGCAGTAGTTTCTTTACTTACGATGTCTACTTGGCTGAACATACAACTGAATAAATTCAATGAAACAAGAACTGGCTACGAAGGTAATGCCATTACGTTTACATTTGAAAACATTTTGTTTGTTTTTTTTTAATATCTTATGTTAACACCTTCTCCTTTGATCCATTTTTTTCAAACTTGCCCCGTAATCATGACAAGATATGTAACATTTTACCCCGTAATTGTGACAACAATTACATCCTTTATCGTAGCATCCACATATTTTTTGCGTTGCCGTGTGCATTTTTCCGGCTGAGACAATCCATTAAAGGAATCCGTTTTGTCCACCCGTTAAATTAGCCACACCATGCGCATCTTCCCCGTTTTTCTTGCCTGCCTGTTCACAGCAGGCGTAACCGTCTCCTGGCGACCAAACACCCAGCAAGCCGTACTCACCGGCAAAGTGAGCGACAAAAATTCCGGCGAGGCCCTCATTGGGGCCACTGTCAAAGTACTAAAAGGCACCGATCTTCAGCGCGGTGCCGTCACCGATATAGAAGGCGCCTACCGGGTTTCCCTCGAACCAGGGCTCTACACCGTCCAGTTTTCATACACCGGTTTTGCTTCGGGTACCGTGACCGACGTGCTGGTGCGGGCAGGCCAGCTGGCCGTATTGGACATGGCACTCGAGTCCACCAGCGTGCTGGATGAAGTCATAGTGACCGCGTACAAAGTGCCGCTTATTCAACAAGACGCCACATCTACCGGACAGACCCTGACGAGCGAGCAGATCAGAAACCTGCCCACCCGTAACGTACAGGCAAACAAGGCTGCCGGTGCAGGCTCCAACCCCAACACAGCCAACATAAAAGGCAATCGTTCCGAAGCCACTACCTACTACATCGATGGCATTCGCGTAGGCGCACCTGCCGGCAAGAGTGCCGCACCAACATCGGCCAAAGCCGGGAAAAAAAGCAGCCGTCGCCTCCGCAGCGATTCAACAATGCCTGCCCCCGGGGAGCAAGACTCCATTACCCCCGATTATTCGGCGGAGAACTATGCCCATATACAGGAAAATCCATTCCTGCCCGCAGGCGACAACCCGGTTTCCACGTTTTCCATTGACGTAGACGTGGCATCGTATGCCAACATCCGCCGCTTCCTGCATGAAGGAACCATGCCGCCGCCCGACGCGGTGCGCATAGAGGAAATGATCAACTACTTCGACTATGCCTATGCGCCGCCCACCGACCAGCACCCCTTCGCTGTGCATACCGAACTGGCACCCTGCCCCTGGGCACCCGAGCACCGCCTGCTGCTGGTGGGCTTGCAAGGCCGACAGATCGAAACCGGTCAGTTGCCGCCGTCCAATTTTGTGTTTCTCATCGATGTATCAGGCAGCATGAGCGACGACAACAAGCTGCCCCTGGTGCAACAGTCGCTGCGGTTGCTGGTCGAACAACTTCGTCCACAAGACAGGGTGGCGCTGGTGGTGTACGCCGGTGCGGCAGGCACCGTGCTGCCATCTACCTCCGGCAGCGACAAAGCGGCCATTAATGCTGCCATTGACCGGCTTTCGGCGGGTGGCAGCACGGCGGGTGCCGCTGGCATCCAGTTGGCGTATCAGGTAGCGCGCAGCCATTACGCCGAACGGGGCAACAACCGGGTGATCCTGTGTACCGATGGCGATTTCAACGTGGGGGTAAGCAGCGACGCCGAGTTGGTGCGCCTCATCGAAAAAGAGCGCGAGAGCGGCGTATTCCTTTCGGTACTCGGCTTTGGCATGGGCAACTACCAGGACGCCAAGATGCAGCAACTTGCCGACAAAGGGAACGGCAACCATGCGTACATCGACCAAATCGGTGAGGCCCGCAAAGTACTGGTTTCGGAGTTTGGCGGTACGCTGTTCGCCATTGCCAAAGACGTGAAGTTGCAACTGGAATTCAACCCTGCACGCGTGGCGGGATACCGGCTCATCGGTTATGAAAACCGCTTGCTGGCCCGAGAAGATTTTGACGATGATGCGAAAGATGCTGGCGAACTCGGCGTCGGACACCGGGTGACCGCCCTGTACGAAGTGGTGCCCGTTGGTAAACCGTTGCCCTTGGCCAAAGGCGCGGGTCCGCTCAAATACCAGACAATACAGCCTACTGCTGCCGCCCAAAGCAGCGAATTGTGCACCCTCAAACTCCGTTACAAACAACCCAAGCCCAACGCCACAAGCACCTTATTGGAGACCGTAGTAAAAGATGCTCCACAAACGAGCATGAGCGAAAACCTGCAATTGGCAGCCGCCACGGCGTCTTTTGGCATGCTGTTGAGGGGGTCACAATACAAAGGTGCCGCTACATACGGCAGCGCGTTGGCCTTGGCCCGCCAGTCGGCAAAACACGACCCCAACGGGTACCGCACCGAATTGTGCAGCATGATCGAAAAAGCACAGTTTTTGACAGATCCATTGCGGACTGGAAAGTGAGGCAAAAAAAATCCCCTGCTGAATACAGCAGGGGAAACAGGGTTGTAGGCGTAATAACAGTATAATTAAGCTTTCATGCGGCTTTCCAATTCGGAGAGCCGCTCTTTTGCATTTTCGGCAAGATTTTCCACTTTATTGCCCATGCCGCGCAGTTTGAATGCCAGCACTACCAGCAGTATACCGCTTAATACAGCCATAATGCCGATCATCCACATGATGCTGATGATGCCTGCACCGGGATTGCTCAACACCAACACACCGAAGAGAATGGACAGGAAGCCGCTGATGCCCAACAGCCATTCCGTATCGATTTGCTTTCGGAGTTGAATGGCCATTGCAACACGCGAAACGCCGGAAATGATGCTCCAGAAACCGAGAAAGAATACAGCGGCCAACATGCCTGCGCCCGGACTGCGCATCAGCAGGATGCCCAGCAGTAAGCTTACCACGCCTTCCAGCAACAGCAGCCATTTGTCGTCATTTTCATTCCAGTGCATAAAAGTGCCAATCATGGACAGGGCACCGTCGATCAACAGGAAGATGGAAAGCCACAACATTAAGGAGGTTGCGGTGAGGCCAGGGTTCATGAAGGCTAACAGGCCAAATACGATGGACACAATGCCTTTGAGCAGGAGCACCCACCAATTTTTGAATAGGGTCTTTAACATGTTGTTTTGTTTTGTTTCGTTTTGTGATGGCGCAAAGAAACAATTTTAGTGGGATATACAATCGCATCAACAGATTCAAAGGCAATATTTAAGCATAACTTAAGACTGACAAAATACCAACCCAAGCGTTTTTTATGTGTTTGAGTAATGTCTGCAATAGATGTGACCAAAAATTTTCTCCTTATATTTGGTTCCATAGAGCTATCTTTGCGTCTGCTTTGGAAAAAGCAGTGGTTTTTTTGTGTTTAAAAATCTGACAGTCAACTAATTGTACTTACAAAAATGGCTTTAATCGGTTCGATCCGGAAGAATGGATGGATTCTCATCGTGCTCATGACACTTGCTTTGGGCGGTTTTATTTTGATGGAGATCATCTCAAATGCCCAACGCAACAGCGCGGGCGATATTAATACGCTCGGAAAAGTAAACGGGGCGGAGGTCAAACGCAGCGATTTTGAGGATTATGAAAAACTCATTTTCGCCAATTCCAAGAGCAATCCGTATCAAATCCACGCCCAGTCGTGGAATTATCACTTCGAAAAAGCTTTGATTGACCAACTTGCAGAAGCCATGGGCCTGAACGTTGGTCCGGAAGAATTGACTGACCTGCAATTCGGCAACAACATTAGTCCGATCATCGCCGAACGCTTCAAAGGTGCCGATGGCCAACCCAACCGCGCCACATTGTCCAGCATCAAAGCAGCCATCGAAGGCGGGCAGTTTACCGACCCAACCAACCGGGCATACTGGGCCATTCAGGAAAAAGAAGTCCAAAAAGAGCGCCTCCAGTCCAAAATAAACGCGCTGGTGTCCAAAGGTGTCTATACCCCCTCCTGGCAAGCCGAAATGTCGTTCCGCGAAAGCAACGAACGCGTGAGCTTCCTGTATGTGCGTATGCCGTACGACAAGGTGCCCGATACGGAAGTACAAGTAACCGACGCCGATTATACTGCCTTTCTTAAAGAAAACCCCAAACTCTACGATCAAACGGAGGAAACCCGCGTGATTCAGTTTGTTTCGTTCGACGTGCTTCCAACGGCCGAGGACAGCGCGGCCACTTATCAAGGCGTAGCCTCACTGGTGGCCGGCATGAAAGCGGCTACTGATGATTCCACGTTTATCTTGTCGAACAACGGCGAAATTGATCCGGGTTTCACAAGCAAAAGCAACCTTCCGGCAAGCGCCGCTGATTCCATGATGCGCTTGCCCATTGGCTCTGTAGTAGGACCTTTCCTCGAAAACGGCACCTGGAACATCGTAAAAATCATCGACCGCAAAACGGTTCCCGACTCCGTAAAAGCCCGTCACATCCTCATCCGCGAAGCCAATCCGGCCTCCGAAGCCCGCATCGACAGCCTCAAGGGCCTGCTGGAAAGCGGAAAGGCCCGTTTTGACTCTTTGGCTGTGGCCAACAGTCAAGACCCCGGTTCGGGTGCCAAAGGCGGTGATCTGGGCTGGTTCCCTCAGGGAGCTATGGTGCCGGAGTTCAATGAAGTCTGCTTCTTTAAAGGCGAACAAGGCAAATTCTACAAGGTGGCCACCCAGTTTGGCTGGCACTTGATCGAAATTACGGGCAAAAAATTTGTCACCAATGATCCGGCAGTAAAGGCGTCATACATTAGCCGACGCATTGAACCCAGTACCAATACACAGCGGGTGGTGAAAGACAAGGCCATTGGCCTCATCGAAACGTCGGATAACATGGAGCAAATGATTCAAAAAGCCACCGAGATGGGCCTGCAGCCGCAAAGCAGCGCTCCGGCTAAAATCAATGACTATACCCTCGGCGCTTTGGGCTCTGGCGACGATGCCCGGGCAGTGGTGCGTTGGGCATTTGACAAAAAGACAGAAAAAGGCGACGTCAGCAAAGAAGTGTTCAGTTTCCGCGATGCATCTGGCGGGTATTTCGACGCAAAATACCTCGTGGCTGGCCTGCAAAGCATCATGCCTAAAGGCAAAGCCACCGTCGAATCACTCAAAGCCAACCCTCGCGTAGTGCAGGAAGTAAAAAACAAGAAAAAAGCGGGTGTACTTACTGCCAAAATGCAAAACGTTGCTGACTTGCAAACGCTCGCAGTGCAAAACGACGTAAAAGTTGATACGGCCATCAACACCACTATTCTGCAGGCAGCCGTCCAAAACGGCGGCGCAGAACCGAAGGTGGTCGGTGCCGCTTTTTCCGCAACAAATGGTGCCATTACAGGCCCAATCGCTGGCAACAGCGGGGTGTACTTCATCCAGGTGATTTCTGAAAAATCACAAGCGCAAGCACCCAACGATCTTACACTCTTCCGCCGCCAGGCACAGTCTACCGCTGTATCCAACCTCCGCATTGGCCTCATGAACGCCATCAAGAAAACAGCGGACGTAGACGACAGAAGGAGCAATTTCTTTTAGTTGAGTTGAGGAGGAGTTGAGGAGGAGTTGAGGAGGAGTTGAGGAGAGGAGAGGAGGTGCTGAAAAGAGGAGGAGTTAGCGAGTTGAGATGTTGAGCAAACTCAACTCCTCCTCTCCTCAACTCCTCCTCTCCTCTCCTCAACTCCTCCTCTCCTCAACTCAACCCCTCCTCATTCCCGCCATTTCCCGAATCAATTCCGGATTTTCTTCAATGGCACTGCCGACAACCACTACATCGGCACCCGCAAGGTAGTTTCGGGCAAGCTGTTCGGCACTGCGGATGCCGCCGCCGACAATAACCGGGATGGACACCGCTCCGCAAACGGCCTCAATCATGGTTTCCGACACAGGGTTGCGGGCACCGGAACCCGCGTCTAAATACAACATTTTGAGACCCAGCATTTCACCTGCCAATGCCGTGCACACCGCAATGTCGGTTTTGTGGGCCGGAATCGGGTAGGTATTCGACATGTATTGCACGGCAGTCTGCACGCCCCCATCCACCAGCATATAACCTGTTGAAAGGATTTCGAGGGGCGACATTTTCAGGTAAGGTGCCGCGATGACGTGTTGGCCAATGAGCAATTCCGGGTTTCGGCCGCTGATGAGCGAGAGCAGCAGAATGCCATCGGCCCGATAGCTGAGTTGAAAAGAGTTGCCCGGGAACAACAGCATGGGGATGTCACAGCGTTTGCGGATTTCACTGAGCAGTTGGTCCAATGTGTCGTTCACCACCAAGCTGCCGCCAATGAAAAAATAATCAATCTTGCTTTCTATAGCAAGCGTTAGCGTAGACTCCAGCCGTTGGAGGCGCAGTTTGTCGGGATCAAGCAACACAGCCAGCTTTTTTCGGCCGTCTCGCCTGGCCGCTTGCAATTCCCTGTAGAGCCCGTTATCGGTGTGCTGTATCATTTAGTTCGTTTTGGACAAGCCGAGCAGGTGGTTGCGAATGTCAGCAGGCTGGTGTTGCATGGGTTTATCCGCAAAATTGCCGTCTTTGCCAATGATAAAATATTGCGGAATGGCCTCCACACCATAGTTTCTAGCAATGGTATTTGTAGGGGTTGACAGCACATGGTGCCCTCGGAACGCGCGTTGCCGAATGGCGTTATGCCATTTTTCCGCGTCGGCGTCAATAGAAACATGGATAACTTCAATGCCTTTTTCAAAAAATTCCCCTACAAACTGATCAAAATAGGTCATTTTTTCTATACAAGCACCGCACCAACTGGCCCAAAAATTCAGATAGACAATTTTTTCGCGGTAATTGGAGAGGCTGATGCGCTGACCGTCTGCTTCCACTTCCGAAAAACCCGGGGCTTGTGTACCGGGCGCATTCCGAACCACTTTTGTATACAGATCGGTCACCTTGGGTTCGAACGCCGGATAAGTGTTGGTCTTTAGAAAATCCAGGTATGCAGGCAGGATCTCCCGGTACCGTTCGGTGTTGAAAGCCTGGTAAATAAGTTCGGAACGCAGGTAAGCGAGGGGTTTGCCATCTAAAAACTGACCGGCCAACTCGTACTGCTTGGCGTAAAATGCGTCGATGTTTCCTGTCTTGACCATTTGTCGGGCCATCAACAGGTTCAAATAATTGCGGTAGGCCTCATTGTCAAGGCAATCACAAATAGACGACACCTTGTCTGTAAATTCAAAATAGGAAGGTGATATGTTGTAAAAACGCTCATTGACTTGTCCGTACAGCAAAAGGTTATAAGCCCACGAGTATTCGATATCGGCCGTTATCCAGGTAATGAATTCAGGGGTAAGGGATTCGGGGTATTCGGTGAGATAGGCCTCCAGAAAAGCTTTTTGCTGTGCACGCTGTTCGTCTATAGCGCTGCGATAGGGTTCTGGCCGAAGATTATCCATGTAGTCCTGAACGCTGGCCTCCACAGACAACCAGCTTTGCCCCACTTTAAAGCGTGTATTGTTGAAGTCGTTAAAATCCTTATTGGCCAAGCGAAGGTATTCCTGAAGCAGCCGGTTGTTGGTGCCGCACTTGCCGGAAAACTGAACAAACAAGGGGAACTGAATGAGTGTCGTGTGCAACTCTACTGTGTCATCGGGGGCCAAAAACAGCGGCAGCCGGTCGTTGTTTACTGCAAAAAAAACAATTTGAGGCGCTTGTAGGGGTATCTGAACCTGGAAATGGCGGTTTCCGTCCAACTGAACAGGAATTTTGTCGGCCTTGCCATCCAGGTAATAATGTGGCGCATGAACAAACAGCCGCATCTCCGGAATATCGTTTCCAATAACACCCATGATGATGGCTGCCCGCAAAAAGACGTGCACGCCCCCGAGGCAAGGCAGTAAAAAAAGTAATCGTTTGGTTTGGGTGTTGAGGTACATGGTGGTTTTTTTCTGATTACTGGAAACGTCCCCAGTTTTCCTTTTCTGATTCCGACCACAGTTCGGGAAAGAAATGGACTTTCTGGAAGCGCGGGGGCAGGTATTGTTGCCAGTTGGTGCCGCCAGTGGCCTCAATTTCTCGCGGTTTGGCGTCGAGGTATCGTACTGCCGAGCGGTAGTGCGACAGTGCCCAACGTACATTGGCGTTCAAGTCGTAATCGCGCATAAGTTCTTTTGTTTCAGGGTCGTTCTGAGCGGCTTCTGGCAGTTTTTTATACACGGCATAAAGGTTGGTACCGATTCGGGATTCGGCATAGCGCAGTACTATGTCGGCATATTTGGTTTCAAATTGCCGCAGGGTAAGGGTTTTTTTGCCTGTGGCCAATTCGGTAGCGCCCCAACGCCAATACAACGCATTGCAGCAATCGGCTATGGTGCCGCTTTGCTCCAGTTCGGCCCGCTGGGTACCATGTACCAGATTAATCAATTCTGTGCTGCCCAGTTCAATGAGTCGGTATTGAACACTCTGAAATCCGCTTGCCGGCAGCAGGCTCATGCGAAACTTGAGAAACTCGTCGCGATCCATACCGTCCACCATGATGTCGAAAGAATTGATCAAATGCAGAAAATATCGGTTTATCCGCGTAAGCTGGCGGGTGAAAAACGCATGTTCGGGTTCGTGGAGCGCGATTTGGTCAAGGGCATCAAGGATTAACCGAAAGTACAGCTCCGTAATCTGATGGTACATGATGAAAATCCGCTCATCGGGGATGGGGGTGCGCGGATTTTGAAGGCTCAACAGCGTATCCAGGTGGATGTAATCCCAGTACGTCAAATAGTCCGCATGGAGCAGCCCGTCAAGGTATGCGGGCATATTTTGCCCCATAGCCGCGTACTTTTCTTCAAGCAGTTGGAGTTTGTCTAATACATCAGGGTTAAGATCCATTCTATTCGGCAGGTTAGGAAACAATTCGTACCCCCAAAAGTAGGCAAAGCGTGCAAACTGTCATACTGCCAAACAGGTTTCCGGCAGCTAAAAGTGTTTGACCCGATTGATACAGTTGAATGGTCTCGGCACTAAAGGTCGAAAAGGTGCTAAACCCGCCGCAAAAGCCGGTAGCCACCAACAAACGGCGTGTGTCTGGGATGGCCTGATGCAGCTGCAAACCCACAATTATCCCAAGCACCAAACAAGCGAGGGCGTTGGACAGCAAAGTTGCCCACGGGAAACGCCAGGCAAAAGGCATCAAGAGTAGAGAAAGACCGAATCGGCATACGCTTCCCAGACCACCGCCTATAAAAACCAATAAAAATGAATACCCCATGCGAAAAAGAATGTCGAAACCTGTTATGGACAAAAAAATAAAGCCGCTCTGTGAGGACAGAAGCGGCTCTAAAGATATTTTTTTAAGCAAGAAACCCAATAGCCCATTATTCGGTCACGTCGCGACCGCCAATAAGGATTTCCTGGTATTCTTTTAACTCTTCCCATTTGCCTTCTGCCGCAAATTTGGCTTGGGCTGGCCAGGAGCTCGGATTGTGGATGTTGTAGCGTGGGCCAGCCTCCTCAAGGATGTCCTTGATCTGCTCGGCTGTTTTATCGGCTAATTGAGCGAAAGTCATAATGCCCGCCTCGTTCAGAATTTGAGCAATTTTCGGCCCGACGCCTTCAATCTTTTTAAGATCGTCGTTGGTCGTTGGTTCATGCGGAACGGTTGGTTCCTCTACCACTACGGGTGTTTCGTCAACCACTACGGGTGTTTCGTCAACCACTACAGGAGTTTCATCCACGACTATGGGAGTTTCATCCACCACCACGGGTGTTTCATCCACGACTACAGGTGTGTCATCTACGATTACCGCGGGTGTGTCGTCCACAACAACATTAGGTGCATCGTCTACCGGCGGTGTTGGCACCGGCACATCGGCATCTTGTCCGGGCGTTTCCGGATGCAAAACGGGCGGCTTGGGCGGTACAACCGGCGGTGTTGGTGGCGTTACGGGTACATCTACACCGTTTGCAGGCAGAATGCTCACGTAACGGCGGTCGTTTTTGGTGCGGCTGAAAACCACAGAACCATCCACAGCGGCATGCAGCGTATGGTCGCGGCCCATATACACATTGAGCCCAGGGTGGTACTGGGTGCCCCGCTGGCGCACCAGAATATTGCCTGCAATGGCTTTTTGCCCGCCGAATAATTTTACGCCGAGGCGTTTGCTTTTACTGTCGCGACCGTTATCGGTACTACCGACGCCTTTTTTATGTGCCATAACTCAGTTTTGAGTTTTGAGTTGAGGAGTTGAGAGTTGAGGAGTTGAGGAGTTGAGGAGTTGAGGAGTTGAGGAGTTGAGGAGTTGAGCGATTACGATTGGATGGCGTCGATCTTGATCTGCGTAAAATACTGCCGGTGGCCGTTTTTCTTGCGATAGCCTTTGCGGCGTTTTTTCTTGAATACGATCACTTTGTCGCCCTTTAGGTGACTAAGTACGCTGGCCTTGATGGCAGCACCGGACACGTGGGGGGTTCCGATGGTCACCTGGCCGTCGTGATCAATCAGATGGACATCGGGGAACGTCAGAGCGTCGCCCTCATTCGCTGCCAGCCGGTGGACGAAGATCGATTGACCTTCCTCAACTTTAAATTGTTGACCGGCGATGGTAACTATTGCAAACATCTTGAAAATCTGCGGTTTAAATTAAAAAATGGTATGCCTTTCACTTAAGGTGCGCAAAGGTACGGCAGTTTTTCGAATTTTGCAATGTCGCGCAGAATAAATTAGCTTACTTGCTGAACGAATTTTTCCTTGTTTAGTACAGCATTCCAAATACCCACAGGGGTAAAACATTGCCAACTGGAAATTCCAGCTCGTCGCGCACTACATACGCATCGGGTAAATGGTCGATTTGCCTGGACGTTTTTCCTGGTCCGCCAATTTCAAAAGTAAAACGGTTGTCTATCAGGAAATCTCCATGAGCAGGAGCAGCAACCTGGTGAATGGCCTGCACCTGGCTGAGAAAAAAAGTTTCTCTCCGGTTTCCTGTGTTTGGCGCGTTGGGGTGAAGAGCGTAGGCCAGGTTGGTGTTGTTCAGGTACACTTTTTCGGGTTTACGAAGCAATCCCAAGCCGATACCTGGAGCCTGAACCAGTCGAATGAGCCTGGCCTGCTCCAGGTAAAGCAAATAATTCAGCACGGTATTGCGGTGAATGTCTGCTTCCTGGGCAAGTTTGGTAAGGTTGGGTTGGAACGGAACATTAGCTGACAGTATAAACAACAATTGCAACAGTTTGCGGGCATTTCTAGGGTCAAAACCTTGCAATTCGGCCATATCGAATTCGACCACCTGTCTAACCATTTGTTGTAACCGTTGATGATAGCCCGCCTTGTCTTCCAGTGCAAAGGGGTGATACCCAAAAGCCAGATAATCGCGAAAATGCTCAAGCGGCCGAAAGTTGGCGGGCAAGTGGCTTCTCCAAGGCGCATTTTGGTCGAGGATGTCGGTTAAGGTGAACGAAGGAATTTGTATGCCTTGTGAAAAGGACAGGTATTCGCGATAAGACAGTCCGGGCAATTCGTGCATGAGTGCCCGGCGGCTCAGGTCGGCCTCTTCACGGGCAAGATCAATAATAGACGAGCCTGTAAATACGATATGCAGCTTCGGATAGTAGTCATACAAGTTTTTAATGGCCCTTGCCCAACCCGGGTATTTGTGTACCTCGTCGAGAAAGATGAATTGCCCTCCCTGCCTGCAATACTGCTCCATGTTGGGCGACAGGTCTTGATTGGTGAAGTACAGGTCATCCAACGAAAAATACGCCGCCTGCGTTACAGGCAGTTCAAGTTCACGCAACCGTTGCAGCAGGATGGTGGTTTTGCCGGTTCCCCTCGCGCCTTTAATGCCCAGCAGCCGGTTGTTCCAGTTTATACCGGGCAGGGCGTCGCGCCGAAAAACCATGGACGTTTGGCGGGCTAAGGCGTCGGATTTTGAAAGGAGTTGTTCCATTTGCACTTTCGTTTGTGCAAATATACTTCAAAATTGCACATTGACATGTGCAAAAAAGGCTGCATGGTGTACTTTTTTTGCCGCAGCGACTCCTCCCCAACCTTTTGCGGTTTTACCTTTTGAAACCAAGGCGATGGCTCGCAGCCATCGCCTTGGTAAGCGAGCCACGATACACAGACCCAATCGCAATGGTTTCGGGTTTCCAAATGACCCCAATCTTACACCCGCATCTTTGTAAATTACAAAGACCTGTTTAATATTTACAAAGATAAAATTGTATTTTTGTAGAGTCAACCCGGTTTTATTTGACCGCATGTTGCGCATGTTGGGCCACGTGCACGCGGGGCAGCAGAACATCAGTGAACTGTCAAACTCGCTGGCCATATCCGCTCCTACTGTGGCACGCTACTTGGATGTGCTGGAGGGGAGTTTTCTCATCACCCGCCTTCAGCCATGGTTTGTTAACATCGGTAAACGCCTGACCAAGTCCCCCAAAATATTCATCAGAGACAGTGGGCTTCTACATTACCTGCTTCATGTGCCGGACTTTGAACAGTTGCAGGTCAATCCGCGAATTGGGGCATCCTGGGAGGGATATGTAATAGAAGACATTCGGCGTGCACTGGCTGGGCGTGGACAGTTGTTTTATTACCGTACGCAAGGTGGCGCTGAAGTGGATTTACTGATCAAAACACCCTCGGGCCGAACGATTTGCTTAGAAATCAAATACGATGTAAACCCGACTCCTTCCAGAGGATTTTATCAAAGCCTGGAGGATTTAAAGCCCGATGCGCAGTTTGTCGTTGTGCCAAAAGGAGAGGCCTGGTTCTACAACAATGATCTAAAAATCATTGGTTTATTGGAATTTCTGGAACAGGAACTACCGCAGTTTTGAGATTGGGGAAATGAGTTTTATTCGTCCAGCGAGTACACTCCTAAGACGAATACGGATCCGCATGTGCTTTTTTTCAAATTTCACCATATATGCACCATATATACAAACAAAGGTAAAAAGCCTGAAAGGTTAAAAAGTCCTGGCAAGGCGGAAGCCAAGGATGTCGAGGCGGAGGCCCGGCGAGTTGCCGCCGCGGACCGCTACACGGCAGCTGGTCGGGTCGTCGCTCCACGACCCACCGCGAATCACCCGGTCGGAGCCGGAAGTGGGGCCGGCGGGGTTAGTCTGACTGCCGGTGGGGTAATCGCCGTACCAGTCCTGGCACCATTCCCATACATTCCCGCTCATGTCGTACAGCCCCAACTGGTTCGGTTTTTTGCGGCCCACGGGGTGGGTTTCGCCGCCGGAATTGATACTGTACCACCCCAATTCGTCCAGCTCATTTCCTCCGGCGTAATCATATTTGTCTTTTGCCCCTTTTTCTCCTCCCCGTGCGGCGTACTCCCACTCCGCTTCCGTGGGCAGGCGGTAATCCATACCGGTGAATCGCGCGTTCAGTTTTTCCAGAAAATCCTTCACATCTTTCCAACTGACGTTTTCCACGGGGAGGTCTTCGCCTTCGTAGTACGAGGGATTTTGGCCCATGATGTCCATCCACCATTTCTGGGTCACGGGGTATTTGCCGATTTCAAAATCGGACAGGGTTACGGCATGGCCACCTTTTCCGTCTTCACTGCCCATCTGGAATGTGCCGCCTTTTACGGTGACCATGCCGGGCAAGCCTTGTCGGCGGGCCGCTTCCTCGGCTTGCCGCACGGCCTCAGCGGCTTCTGCTTCGGCGCGGGCGCGGGCCTGCTCTTGTTGGGCGCGGGTTGCGGCTTCGGCTCGGACCTGCTCCTGTTCGACGGCTTGAACTTCTTCCAACTCTTTCAAGCGCTGCTTTTTACGCGTCCGCCGATTTACCGTGTCCGAGTCGTCGAGGATGCGGTCGACTCCTTCGGCTACATCGTAAAGGCCATCGTGGTGTTCGGGCCATTTACTTTTGTCGTATACCGGTTTGGCTTCACTGGGCAGGGCTTGTAGTCGGGCCAGTTCCGGGTGCTTGTACCAGAGGCATTTACTGAGGATGATGGGGACAACCAAAGCCTCCCCATTGCGGTCGCGCTGCAGGGCTTCAGTAAGCTCTACAGAATGAATGTAATCGGAGCGAAAGAAATATGGGCTGATGAGCAGTAGGACAATGTCGGCGTCTTTCAGGTTGAGGCGTATTTCCTGGTCCCAGTCCTTTCCGCCAGTGATGTCCTGGTCGTACCAGAATTTTGCTGTACCGTTGCGCTCAAATACGGCAAGGTGCCCCATCAGTTCTTCCAGTGGCGTTTTGTCTTCGCGGGCATAACAGATGAAAATTTTAAAGGGGTCGGCAGACATGCGGCGTCAAATGGTTATTCGGGTGTAAAGGTAAGGCAAAATATGCCGGCGAGGGAGGTGAGGGTTGTGCGCCCGATGTCGTCAACTTACGGTTTTTTTAGTGGCCTCGGAGAGGCCCAACGTTGGTAGAAAAACCAGGCGTTTTTCACAGGGCCTCGGAGGGGCCCAAGGTTTGTTAGGCATTCCGGCCAGCGATTTAACGTTGGGCCTCTCCGAGGCCCTAAAAATTGATGCAACGTATTCTACCAACGTTGGGCCTCTCCGAGGCCTTTTGCGACATCCGGCGGAGCGACCACCCAAATCTAAACGCTCATTCCACCGCTTCTTGTTGGCGAACTGTTTAGCATAATTTTGCTCAGAATGCGGATTTACAAACGCGGATCACGCGGATTTACAGGCCATGATCATCCGCGTTTGTAAATCCGCGTAATCCGCGTCCTATATTTTTGACGCAGTATGCGTACGTCAAATATTGAACGGATTCAAAATGGTGAGGGTACCTTCAAGGACTAAGCCGTCCTGCATATCTTCAGAATATAAAATGCGGCACCCACTTTCCAGGGCAACTGCTACAATCAGGCTATCATACCAACCAAGCTGATATCGTTGCTTAAGATCGAGGGAGCGAAACGAAAAATCGCTTGTCATTGGCTGATTTTCAGTAAGCAAGAGGATTTGCTTGAGGAACTCACGAACTTCATCTTCAGGATAGGCATATTTCCTGATGAGCGCATTCGCAACCTCATTGAGTACCTGAACGGATGAGACAATTTGAGGGTGCGCACGAAGCATTACTTCCAATTTCTGCTTTTTCCGAACATCCTCCGGATGCTCGCTTTTCGTTAACAGATAGATCCATAGATTACTGTCCCAGAATTCTTTATCGTTCATTGAGTTCTTGCCGGGTTAATCGTTCCACCTTAGGTACAAGAACGGCTTGTTTGTCAATAATCGTAAAAAAATCGTTCAGTTTGTCTTCCCAGGCCCGGTCGGTTGCACTCGATATTATTTCCACTTTGGCAGCAGTATTCTTTTTCACTGCCTCCAAAAAAGGGAGCAGCCATTGGAAGTCGTGCTGATTTTCAATCTGAATAGTGACGATCATAACACTGTTTTTTTGCAAATATACGATTTTTTTTGGCGGAAACCGATTCGATGGCTGCGAGCCATCGAATCGGTAGGCGAGCATCCTTGGTGGCGCAGGCGGGGCAACAGTCCGGCTTCGATGAGCGACGATTTGCCTGCTCCGGTGGGGCCGTTCAGGAGCAGTATTTTGTCCGGGTCTGCTTCGAGGAGGTCGAGTACTTTCCGAATATCTTTTTTTCGTCCGTAAAACACCCGGGCGTGATGGGCCTGGAAACGGTGGAACCCTAAAAACGGCACATCGGGAAAGGAGAGCTGATCGGGCAGGGGCCAGTCGGCCAACAGATCATCGGGCGGTGTTTCAATCAGGTCTGTGGGTGCAATATCGGATATCAAGGTTTGTAGGCCTTCAATTACCTGATTGCGAACTTGTTCAAAATCAGTAAAAACGATGGCTCCCGATTGCTTTTCTTCGTTTACCTGCCTGTACCGCATTTGCAATCTAGCTAAACGTTGATTCAAGCTGCAATCGGGACGCAGCTTGCCCTTAAAGGCTTTAAAGCAGTGATCAATTCCCCGGCTGAGTTCTTTGTTGAGGTTTTCTTTGAGTTGATTGGCGGTCATGGAACGGGCATCAGAAGTACATAAGAACGCCAAAAATAGCACTATTATCGGTTCAGCGCATGTCGTTTTGAGATGCGCGTGTTTGTGGGGAATTTATCCTTATAATTCCGACACCCTCACCTTCCCCCTTGATATGGTTACAAAATAATACCCTTTCTTTTCATAATATAATCTCACTACTTGTTTAATCGGTGATCAACATTAAACCTTCTGCTTTTGTCAGGGATACAACATCCAAGTCTGACACCCCCGGGTAAGATTCCCGTACAGAGAGCACATCGTAACCATTTTGCCTTAAATCAGCTAAAAACACGGTGTGGAGGTTTTCATCAGCGATGATCCTCATGCAGGTTCTAATATGGTCTCGTTGGCAATTGTATCAGCAGCATAAGACAAAGCAGCCAAAACGTGTGCTTTCGTTAAATGCGGGTGCATCTGAAGTATTTCTTCTATGCTGAATCCATCTGCCAGTTTACGCATCAACAGTTCAACAGTGATGCGGGTGCCTACTATGACTGGTTTGCCCAGCATAACGGCAGGATTGCGTTCAATCAGAGGATGTTGCATGTTTACGCTTTAATGATGAAAAGCAGAATACAAATGTACAAAAATTATCTGCATTTGTGCAAAATTACCCATCCAACGAATATCGCAGCAACACAATCATATTCGCAGCCCAAGTGACTACCTTTTTTGCCGCAGTTGGCGTTCTCGTCAACTGCATTAAAGCTGCTGGTGCGTTGACACCAATCGGTCCAGCAACGCATTCATTTGTTGAGCTTCCATTTCCGACAGGTTGCAAAAAATGGCGTCAAACGCGCCCATTTTTTCGTCGATTTGAGCCAGTAAGTCCAGGCCATCTTGAGCCAAAGCCAGGTGCACCCGCCGGGAGTCCTGCGTGCAGGGTGTTTTGGTGACATACCCCTTATCCACGAGGCGGTCTACCAGGCGCGAGGTGTCGGCGCTTTTGTCCAACAGCTCGTCGCGCAGGTCATTGGTGCTGAAGGAGCGGTCGCGCACCACGCCCATTTGTCCGCGCAGGATGCGCAAGGCATTGAACTGCTGTTGGGTAATGTCAAAAGGTTCGAGAATGGAGTTGAGTTCCTGGCGCAACCACCCGCTGACGCGAAACAGGTTGGCGCGCAGGTGGTGGTATTCATTTTGGAAATTGCCTTGCATAAACATAAGGTTTTTTAACCACTAAGGCACTAAGAAACACAAAGAAACACCAAGGTTATCAGGTGAAAGCCATTAGTGCTGAGAAATAGAAAACAAGTGCTTGTTTCCTTGATGGTTCCAAGTGCCTTAGTGGTAAAAAGTTTAGTCATTTGTTGGCAATACAGCCGAGCCGATGTTCCATTCGCCCGTGATGACGCGGTGCACGTAGCACCGGTCGGCTTGCCGGAGCATTTCGAGGCGTTGTTCCTCGGTGATGTCGCCTTCAATGTTGATGCGTACATCTACCCGGGTATGGAGTGCGCCGTTTTCGCGTTCGACTTTCATCTCCAGTTCAGCGTCCACATTACCAATGGCCCAACCGTTTTTGCGGGCAATGAAGCGAACTGTAGACGCTTTGCAGGCTGCAAGGGCGGCTAAGAGCAAATCTTCGGGGCTGAATCCAAGGTCGGTGCCTTTAGACGTGACGGGTTCGTCACCCACAATGGTGTGTTTGCCGTTGGAAATGACACTTTGGTATCCTTGAGGCAGGTTTTTCAATGAAATTTTGGTAGGCATGGCTGTTTGTTTTTATGGTGTTGTGAACATCAAAAAAATCCGGGGCTTAAAAAAGGGCTTAAGCCCCGGAATGTCAATTTGCGATTGGTTGTTTAGGCGTGTGCGGTTTCAAGTACCGGAGCGGCGGGGAAGTCAATTGGAATCTGCGTGATGCTGTGCAGGTAATTGGAGATGATTTTGTCGCCAATGACGATGATGACGTCTACCAGATTTTCATGGGTGTATCCAGCTGCAAAAAACGCGTCTACGGCATCAGCGGAAGGCCGCCCCCTGTTTTCGGTGGTTTCTTTGACAAAAGCCGCCAGCGCGGCTATTTTCGGATCGAAAGATACTTTGACGGCACGGATGTCGAGGATTTGTTCGTCGGTAAAGCCATTCATTTTACCAATGGCGGTGTGCGCGGCCTGGCAGTAACGGCAATCGTTCACCTGGCTCACCACGAGGTTGACCACTTCGCGCTCTTTTTTGGACAGCGAGCTTTTGGCATTCTGGAAAGTGAGGTAACTGCCCAAACCGTTGTCGGAATAGCCAAACGTGGCATACAGGTTGGGTACAAAACCGAGGCTCTTTTGAAGGGTGTCAAAAATGGCCTGGTTGTTTTCGGACACTTGGTCGCGGGTGGGAACTGCAAAGTTTTGCATGGTTGAATTGTTTTTAAAATGGAAGGCAGATGCTGTTTGCATCGTTGCTGCTGCAAAGATACGATGTTTAAAACATCAATGTTTATAACATTGTTGTTATTATCGTAAATTTTTATTTTTTAAACGTATAAATTATTGTATATCAAAATTTTAATTCTTGTATCACAACAATAATTGTGCAATGTGTTGGCCGAAAGCCAGAAAAAGCGGTTACTGAATCAGACTTTTATCCTGTGTGTATTTTTTTTGAGGCAAAAAATGTCCACTTTATGCACTAAATTTGTACAATCAAAACTTTTCTCGACCATGACACCACCGGCCATAGTCCCTGCCAGATACCCTGTCAGCTTAGCCGAACGCACCGCGCTCGGGCCTGAGGTCCAACGTTTTCCGGGTACGCTCACCGATTTTGCGGCGCTTTTGGATCAGTGCGAATACCCAATCGAATTTCAAATTGACCAAATCATTGCCATGAGCATAGCAAGCGACCCCCATGAGCAAATTGTAGCCAACGTGCTTGGCTTGCTGTACAACATTTATACTGGAAATCCGGAATACAAACGCTACGGAAGCAACCGCCATGTGTTCGTAGAGCAGGGGCCAGTGGCGTACTCTCCGGATGCTTCGGTGGTGCGCGGCACGCCCGACGTGTTTGAATATGCAAGCGGCAAAACGGCCAACAGGAACCCCTGGCTGATTGTCGAGATTCTGTCGCCATCAACCCGTTGGCGAGACTGGGGGGAGAAACTGGAATTTTACAAACAAATACCCGCCCTGCAACACGTCCTGTACATTGAACAGGACAAACCATCTGTTAACCATTTTCAACGCCTGCCCGCCGATAACCGCTGGAGCAGCATGGAGTACAATGCCCTGGAACAAGGATTCGAGATAGACGGGCAACAGGTCGGCCTCAGGGCGATTTATGAAAATGTACTTTAGCTGTTTTTGATTACACTATACATTTGATCATTTGCCCAGTTCTGTGTCTAAAAAAACAGCCAAAGGGCAGATGCACAGGCCGTCGCTTCGATTGAAGCGTTCTCCGCCAGGGGTGATCACATAACGGAGATCGGGTTGTAGATCGGCTATGCTTTGAAAAAAGCCTTTGGAGATGGTTGGCGTGTTTGATAACTTGATTTCAATGCAGATTTTTTTCCCATTCGGGGCGATCATCAATAAATCCACTTCCGCGCCCTGATGCGTGCGGTAATAATAAAATTCGGAGAATTCGGGGGCTTCCCGGATAATTTGTTCTATGACGTATCCCTCCCACGATGCGCCAATGGATGGGTGGCCGCGCAGGGTATCCATGTCGAACACGCGCAACAGGTAATGCAGCCAACCGCTGTCACGCAAGTATAATTTTGGCGATTTGGTAAGCCGCTTACCCACATTCACAAAATACGGCGGCAGTCGGCGGATCAGAAAACTGCCCTCCAGCAGTTCAAGGTATTTTTTGGTTGTCGGTTGCGTTACGCCAAGCGAACCTGCAAGTGCCGACATATTTAACAAATTCCCATGGAGGTGGGCGAGCATGGAAAGCATGTTTCGAAGCAATACGGAGGGTATTTCAAAACCAAGCCGCTCCAGATCACGGTGAACAAAGGTTTCGGTGAAATCATCAAGCCATTTTCGAGTGATGAAATCTTCATTTGCCAGAAGGGCTTGCGGGAATCCTCCACGAAGCCAGTGGTTTTCCAAAGAAAACAAATGCTTGATTTCAGAAAAAGAAAATGGCGATAATTCATGGTACGCAATGCGTCCGGCCAGCGTTTGGGTGTTCGTTTTGACGATGTGCGGTGCTGCTGAACCAAGTAGAATGAACCGCGCAGGTACGCGTTGTTGGTCGGTTAATCCACGCAATAACGCAAACAGCTCTGGCCGCACCTGGATTTCGTCTATGATCACGCACGTTTGAGTATGCCCGGCAAGGTATGTTTGGGCGTCTTCCAGCTTGTACCAATCGTCCCGAAGTTCCAAATCAAGGTACAAAGTCGGTTTGTCCATCAACGAGCGTAGGTGCTTTACAAGGGTTGTTTTGCCCACCTGCCTTGGACCAATCAGGCCAACTATGGGCGACCATGCTAAATCTCGCAGTAATTTATTGGTAAGCAGCCGTTGTATCATGCTGCAAAAATACAATTATCCATGAAAATTGAAAAAGTATTTTTCAATTTTCATGGATAAAAAAAATTCGTCCTACGAATATACTCGTAGGACGAATTAGAACTTCGGACCAGCCTAAGTGAATAAAAGAAGTGGCGCTTTCCTTTTACATCACATAGCAAATGAATCACTTCGGGAATACCGCAGTCACAGCCGCCCGAACACCATACCGGGGGCGCGTTTCCGGTGCAAAGTGCCAGCGTGGACTGATGCCGAAGCTGACGGTCTGTTTGCCAAACTTGGTTACGCCGGAGAAGCTCGGAAAGGCAAACATGGTTACATCCACGTCGTTCTCCCAGTCGTGTGTGTATTCCAGAACGGCCGAAAGGCCGGCCCCGCTTTTCCAGTTGTAGGTCACGAACGGATTCAGGAAAGTCGCATTCACGTCGCTGCCCGCCACCGAAACAATGTGGTTTGCCAGGCCGCCGTATGTCCACCCGTTGGACTGTTTCAAGGCCACCACCGAAGGGCCGACGCCGAATTTTTCACTACCCAGTGCCTTTTCCGTTGCCGTTGGCAACAAAAATGCCGGGCCTACGCCCCAGGTGACAGCGCTGTTTTTCGGGCTGAAAAAACCGGATACCACGGCATCGCCCAGCCCGGACTGGCTGGTGTTTTCATCCGTAATATCAAATTGCGACACGATGGGGAAAATGTACCGCGTAATGAGGTTCCAGTTTTCAGAAAGCGAAAACGGGACAACTGGCTGCACGTTCAGCACCATGCGAGAGCCATTGAAGCGCCCGATGCCGACATCGGTGTTGCTTTGGAAAGGCAAGCTGATGAGGCTGGCCACCGGATTGGCTAATTTTTTGGCCAACTCTTCGGCGCTGCTGGCGGAAGTGTCTTGTGCGTGGAGGCCTGCTGCAAAAAGCAGCAACACAACGGTTTGAAAATAAAGCTTTAGCATGTGTATGTGGTTTTTGAACCTTTGGTGAGAAACCTATGCCTCGAACAGAGCCGCAATATACAGGCATTGCTTCGGCTACTCGCCTGCAATACATGGTTTTTCAGGGTTGCTGGATGCCCGCAAACAGCAATACAGGGTTTTCGTTTCGTCTTGATGTGCTGCTTAGCCAACGCTTGTTGCTACTCGTACACCAACATCCGGATGTAAATGTCCGATGATAATTCGGGTTGGCATTGTAGAATTGTTACTACAAAGGTTTGTCTTGTTGCATGGCTAAATAGATCCGCACCCGCACACCCGCACCTTCCGTGCTGTCAATTTCCCAGTAGCCACCAAGGGTTTGGAGGAGCGCATATACCAGAGACAGGCCAATGCCATTGCCAGCCGAAGCGTCGTCGTTGGATGCCGTATGTTGCTGATCGATAGCACCTTGCCTGAGGGCATGCAATTGCACCGGAGTCATGCCACGTCCGGTATCTTTTACTTCAAGGTAATAGCGTTCATGGGTACTGCCGGAAACCACCTTTATGACGCCTTTTTTGGTAAATTTGATGGCGTTAGACAGCAGGTTGTGCAGGATAATGGTCAGCAGTTGTGGGTCGGTGTAGATAACATCGTCCTCACCAACGGCATTGATCATGGTATTGCCCTGGAATCGGGCGATTTCGCTAAAATCCTGCAAAATTTTTTCCGTGATGACAAAGGGCGAACAATTGGAATGCTTGGGTTTGAATGTCTCCTGTTGCACGTTCACCCAGTTGAGCATATTTTGGGTGCTAAGGAACAGCTTGCCGACGGCGTGCTGGACGTCAGACAGTGCTTTTTTGGACAGATCAACTTCGTTGCTCTCGTCGGCAGGTGCCTCCGCGCCCATACGGGCAATAAGCCCGATGAAACGCAGAGGCGTCAGGATGTCGTGGGTGATGATGGAGATCAGGCGGTCGCGCACGCGCATGTTGCGCCGTAGACTTTGTTCTGACTGTTCCAGCTGGTAGAGATTCTCCTCCAGGCTTGAATTGGCCTGCCGAATTGCGGCAGTTTGCTCGTCTACCTTTAGTTGCAACATCTTGTTGCGCTGGCGAACGGAATAGGTGTACAAGGAAGCCAAACCCCACAGACCAAACAATAAACCAATGCTGTACAGGGCAAACGCCCATCTGTGGGAGTACCAGGGTATTTGAACCTCGAGGTATTGTCTGGAATAAACGAAATCTGAAGGGCCAAAACCACTCCTTCGGCGAAAAACGAGGGTATACTTGCCTGGCTTTATATGCCCGATGGAGTAGGTTGTTTGCCCAATTTCGCAAAGTTGAAACCCGGCATGTAGGCCTTCTAATTTGTACCAGACTTCCTGGTTAAACGGCTGCCCCCACCAGGCGCTGGCAAAACGAATGCTGATGGATATATGGTTGTAAGGTATCGTCAGGGTGGTGCCTGGTGCATGTCGAATGCCGTCAACCTCTATGCTTTCCAAGGTGACCGAGTCTTTCGTCAGCACGTGTGGCGTATGGCGCGGAAGAAAGTCAACCAGCCCCTCAATGGTGGGCAGCGACAACCTTCCGCCCGGCAGCCATACATGCGTAGGCGAGCAACCGCCATTAAATTCCGTGTTCTGTATGCCATCTTCTTCCAGGTAGGCGTAATAGAACAAGGCTTCTGTGGAATCTTTCAGGTATGCATCTACAGCGTCTAAATGCGTTTTGAACAAGCCCTTGTTGGTGGGCAACCACAGATAGCCGTGCTCGTCGGTCACAAAAGCATGGGTATGAGCCAATTCATTGTTTCTTCCCGTGGGCATGCGCACCAACTTGCCCTTGTAATACACGTAATAACCACTGCCGTATGTGCCGATGAAGAGCTTGTCGCCTATGCGCGTAATTATCCTGCTATCGGCATTTTCCAACTGCGGAAAAGAGTCGAGGCGATGCGTTGTTGTATCGAGGCGACACAATTGAAAATGGTTGCCAAACCACAAGTCGCCTTCAGGATCAAATGCCAGGCATTTGATGGCAAACATTTGTCCCTGGACGGGCATTTGATACACCCACTGAATAGAGTCTGCACGGATATAACCGACCCCCCCGTGTGTGCCCAGCCAAACTACACCGTCTATATTCACCATGGACTGCACCTCACTTCGGGTGCGCAAGCGCTGAAGTGAACGGTTTGGATTTTTGCTGTCGCACCGATAAATCTCCCAGCCGCCACAGAAATACAATCGATTTTGCGCGTCTCCGCACAAAATCGTCGGGTTGAATTTGTGGGGGAAAGTACCTTTCACGATGTGATTTCCGGGGTCGACTATTTGCCTGTTGCTGATCAGCAGGGAATTGTGATCCAGCAACCATTGTGCGTAGTAGGAATTAAAATACAGGTTGTACTGTATCTTGTAATAAGCTGTGTGAAAATATTGGGGCGTATACACAAATAGCCCTCTGGTATCGGTACCCAACACCAATATCCCGTCTGTGCTGCGGTAAGCAATCGATTTAAGGATGCAACGATAGGGGATTTGATCCACCATCACCCGAACCACGTATCCGGCGCGATCTTTGGCCGGTTCCAGCATATAAAGCGTTTTGCCGTCGTTGATGAATGCCTGTTTGAACGGGTATTGGCTATATAGCCGCGCCTTTTTGAACGGTTTAGTCCAGGGGTGTCCAGTCGGATGGGTAAGCATGCAGGATTCGGATGCCGGGGCATCGGGATGAAAGTATTGGAGGCGGCCAGACTCGTCCAACCAGAGCAAGTTCCCCTGGAGCGAAGCTACCTGTTCTCCGCAGAAACCATTATCGCGCAGCACCCGGTGTGTTCCGTCAGCCAGGTCCAAGAGTTTGATATAGTTGGCCACGACGAAAACTCGATTTTTTGTAGTTGGCAGAATGGCAGCCTCAGTACAGTTGGAAGGCCACACACCAAGAATGTCTTTTCTAATGAGTGGGTTGTTTTTCAACAAGTTCGGATTGCCCGGGCCTCCATTGAGGGCGGGGATGCCCATGTTTTGTGCATTGGGCTCTTGTAAAGTGGCAATGCGGTTGTTAATTACCGTGTATATGCCCGACAGGAAATCTGCAAGTACAATTGTCGAGTCATTGCAGGCTAAGGCATGGCTAAAGCGCTGGTTATTGATGCTTGGGTGATCTTCCTTCTTGATCACCCGAAAACGGCGTCCGTCGAAACGTGCAACGCCTCCTTCTGTGGCTACCCATAAGAAGCCATATTGGTCAAACGCCAGGGCGCGAATCGAATTTTGGGGTAAACCCTGTTTGGAAGTGTACTGGGCCACGTGGAATGCCGCCTGAGCGATGCCAGGGCAAGGGGTGGCTATGGCCAACAGAAGTAGGAAGAGTATTCGAAGGCAAATCACGCCACAAAATACAATTCCTTTAGAGAATGTGGTATGCATCGGCAAGGCGTTGCATATCTGCTGCATTGTTGACGCCCAATTTTTCAAATATACGCACCTTGTATGTGGCTACAGTGCTGACTTTTAAATCCATGCGGTTGGCTATTTCTTTGACCCGAAGACCGGTCAGGAGGTGGCGAAACACCATCATTTCTCTTTCCGACAGTTCGTCAAAAGGGTTGTTTGAATGCAACGTCCGATGGGTGTCTTCCTGTAGTTTTTGTTTCAACTCGTCACTGACCACCGATTGGCCGTGCAAAAAAAGCCGAAGTGCGCCCACCACGGTATCCTCGTCTGCTTGCTTGCTGAGGTAGCCGGACACCCCCATTTGCAGAAGGCGTTTGCCATAGATGGCTTCCGGGCTCATGGTATACACCATCACCGACAGGTCGGGATAAGCAGACAGCAGTTCCGGTATGATGTCTATGCTGTTGCAATCGCCCAACTGAAGATCCAGGATCAAATGCGTAAACCAGCCCTTTGACAATTTTGTTTTTATGACACTGCATGCATCCGCTTCTGCTGCTGCTACATCATGGTAATATTTGGCCAACAGATACTTTATGCCTGTACGTATGACTGCGTGATCGTCAGCAATAAGGATGTGTGGAGGTAGCATTTCATTTTTTTTGGTTTTCGTTCCTGAAAATGACGGTTTTGTAGGCTGGACAAAAGTAGACAAGCTATATAGTCTGTAGGAAAAATGTTTTGTAGTATTATTTCTACAAGAGGTGAAAGGTAGTGTTTATAAAAAAAAGTGTTCTCTGGCTTATAAGCCCCCCTTTAAACCGGGCTGAACTTTTTTTGTTTGCTGAAAAAAGTCAACCTTTGTATTCCATTCATTCAACTACCAACGCCCTTTGTCTTATAAATATGTAACATACGGGGCACAAGTAAGCGCCGACAGCGTACGGCTGTTGCTCGAACACCAATTGGAACAGGCCCCACCTGCCAGGCCTACACCCGTGTGCATTTGGGGCATGCACGGCATTGGCAAAACAGAGATGGTTCGCCTGTTGGCCCAGGAAAAAAACATCCCGCTGGTGTACATCGCGCCTGCCCAGTTTGAAGAAATGGGTGACCTCATCGGGATGCCACGCGTAGATGATTCCTCAGAGCATAGAACGGTTACCCGTTTTGCCCCACCCGCCTGGACGCCCACCGCCGAGGGCCCCGGTATACTGCTCCTCGACGATTTTAACCGCGCCGACGACCGCATCCTCCGTGGCATCATGCAACTCTTGCAGTATTACGAACTCGTATCCTGGTCACTCCCCAGGCGCTGGCTCATTGTGCTCACCGCCAACCCCGACGGAGGAGACTATTCCGTGACCTCCCTCGACGATGCCATGCTCACCCGCATGCTGCACGTCACCATGACGTTCGACGTGAATGCCTGGGCGCGCTGGGCCGAACAGGCTGGTGTAGACTATCGAGGCATCCATTTTGTGCTGGCTTATCCCGAGCTCATGAGCGGCCGCCGCACCACTCCGCGCTCCCTGGTGCAGTTTTTTCAGGCCCTGCCGGCGTTTGACCGGCTCGAAGAACACTTGCCGCTGCTCAAAATGCTCGGCGAAGCTACCCTCGATACCGAAACCATCGAAGCGTTCATCCAGTTTGTCCATCTTCGCCTGGATCGGTTGCCCGGACCCACAGAGATTTTAGAAACCACTGATTTTGACGCCATGGAAAAACGCATCACGCGGCTGGTGCGCGACGGCGAAACCCGACGCATGGACATGCTTTCGCTGCTTACAGGGCGCATCAACAGCCATTTGCTCGGCCGAAAATCGGGCTTGAGTGCTCAGGAAACCGAAAACCTGAAACGCTTCATCTTGTCTGACGAGTTGCCCAACGACCTGCGCCTGGCCATGGCTCAGCAGCTCACCGCCAGCCGAAAACCCGAACTGATGCACCTGTACAGCATCCCCGAAATTAGCCGCCTTCTACTGGAAAAAATGTAGTGTCGCTCATCCATTTGTACGCTTAGACTTGATTCGTGAAATGTCTTACATCAGCTATCTCTTTTTGCGCTTGTTCATTGAGTCTTTTCGCTTGATCCCTTTCGGGCTGTTGTACCGGTTGTCCGATGGTATGGCTTTTCTACTCCACCGCGTGTTAGGGTACCGCAAAAACGTAATTTTTGACAACCTGCGGCGGGCATTTCCCGAAAAAACAGATTCGGAAATGGATGAACTGGTAAAAGACACCTACCGGAACTTAGCCGACATTACGCTGGAAACCATCAAAAGTTTCGTCACACCCATTGAAGAAATTCACCGCCGTTGCGTGTGGACAAACATCGAAAAAGCAAATGCCTGTTTGCAAAACGGCCAGACCATTATAATATCTGGCAGCCACTTTGCTTCCTGGGAATGGCCGTGCATGTCTACTGCCCACCGCATGGCAGGCCCTACATTCTGCACCTACAAACCCCTGAACAACCCGTACGTAAACGCCTTTTACAACCGATGCCGCAGCCGCGACGGCATACACATGATCAGCATGGAAGACACCGGCGCCACCATCCGGAAATCCAGAGACTTGCCTTCCGTGTATTTTTTAGTGGGCGACCAATCGCCCGGTAACCTCAAAAATGCGCAGTGGATAGACTTCTTTGGCCAGGATACCCCCTTTTTACCCGGTATTGACTTTTTGGCGCGCCGCTACAAATATCCGGTGTATTACATCAATGTCCAACGGATCAAGCGCGGTTTCTATACGTGTACATTTGAAGAAATTTGGACTGAACCCGCTGCCGCAAATGAAGCCGATATTACCCGCGCTTACGCAGCCCACATGGAAAACATCATACGCCAAACGCCCGGAAACTGGCTCTGGAGCCACAAACGCTGGAAACACCGCAGGACAGCCCCCCAACCCTGATTTATTTTTTTTGCCCCGAACAATAATATTGGGATGTCTATGGTTTATAAAATCACTTTGCAAATCAAAGAACTTTTATAATGGAAAACAAACCTGAACTCAAACCCGGCGCATCCGACGGACGGCAAGGCCGCATTACCCTCAAAGGGCTCATCATCTGTGTATTGGTACTCGTGCTGCTCGTGCCCACGTTCATGATTCAGAGTCTGATTCGGGAACGCGAGGGCCGCCAAAACGAAGCCTTTGACGAAATTAGCAGCAAATGGGGGCGGCAACAGACCCTCCTGGGCCCTGTACTAAGCGTGCCTTACACGGTGTACACGCGCGATAACAAGGGTATTGTAGTGGGCCAACTGGAAGAAGTAGCGTATTTCCTGCCGGAAACCTTAAAGGTCAACGGCAACATGCTACCCGAAAAACGCTACCGAGGCATTTTTGAAGTGGTGGTGTACAGCGGGCTACTGTCCATGGAGGGCACTTTCGGGGCTCTGCATCCCGAACTGATAGTGCCCTCGGGTGCCGAGCTGCACTGGGATAAAAGCGCTCTGTTGCTGGGGATACCAGACTTGCGCGGTTTGCGCGAGCAAGTCCGATTGAACTGGGACGATCAGGAGCACCTGTTTGAACCGGGCATACCATCGCCCAACATTGCCGAGAGCGGTGTACATATACCCCTTAACCTTTCCCCGGATGCAGAAGGGCATCGTTTTCAAATGCAACTGGAGTTGAAAGGATCCGGTTCGCTGTTGTTTACCCCGGTGGGTAAGGTGAGCGAGGTGCAGCTGCAGTCGCCCTGGCCCGATCCAAGTTTTACGGGCGCTTTTTTGCCCGACGAGAAATCCATTGGCACAGAAGGTTTTCAGGCAACCTGGAAAGTGCTGCACCTGAACCGCAGCTACCCGCAGGCGTGGACGAGCAGCCGCAACGTTGCTTTTCAGGAGAGCTCGTTTGGCGTCGACTTCCTGTTGCCGGTAGACAATTACCAGAAGTCGGAGCGTTCGGTCAAATACGCCATCCTCTTTATTGGACTCACTTTTTTGGTCGTGTTTTTCATTGAAATGCGGCATGAACATTCGGTGCATCCGTTTCAGTACGCGCTCATCGGCCTGGCGCTGGTCATTTTCTATACCCTGCTGGTGTCTATGTCTGAACACCTGTCCTTCAATACAGCATACACAATCGCTGCGCTCATGACTGCCGGGTTGACCGGCCTGTATGCCTGGTCCTTGTTTTCATCCAGGCCCATGGGCTTGTTGGTGGGCTTTTCGCTGCTGGGGTTGTACGGATTTTTGTTTGTGACCTTGCAACAACAGGATTACGCTTTGCTGATTGGCAGCTTTGGGTTGTTTGGCATACTGGCGATCATCATGTATTTCTCTCGTCGGATTTAACACCAGCCTGGCGGTTTGTACAATCTGATTATTGTGGTGTAAGCCGGGGCAGCATCAGCTCTGCCAGGCGCCGGGCTTCGGCCAGGTTTTGATCCGGATCATCTGCATAGCTGAACATGACGCTGAACTGCAGGTGCTCTTTCTGAACGAGCAAAGTATTGGTCGAAGGGGCCCACAAGGCATCGTTGCCCAGGTTGGGCACGTCAACTGCGTACATGTCGCGTTGTGCGGTGCGGGTAGTCGCCATGCGCTCGGTAGATTGCAGGGTGGAGCCAAAATTGATGACCTGTAAGGCAAGGGTGTTTTTGAATTCGCGGTCAACAGCACCGGGCTTTTCGTTATCGGACTCAATCTGTTTCCAGTTGGGCCTCATCCAGGTGCGCAGGCAATAGGCTTTACCGGGCAGGGCACGCGTATTGAACACGTCTCGGCTGGGATCTATATTGTACATTTTTTGGAGTTCGGCGTCGCTGACCAGCGAGCAACAGCGATCGATCCAGGGGTTGTCTGTTACAGGCGGTGCTGTGGTGATGGAGTCTGCGCCGACAGTCACATTGGGTTTTTGCTGTTCTGTGGGCGTGTTGGCACAAGCGAAGCAGCACAACAAGGCGGACAAGACGAGGAGGCGTTGCATGTTTAAGTATATTTATGGAGTTGAAAAAAGCGGGTAAAACTACGCTGACGGGGTCAAATCCGCTTGAAAAGTATGTTTTTTGTGTCCCTTGGGAAAAAAATCACTTGTCAGGGGTGACAAGCCTTATAATATTCCGATTTTTGGCCGTTCAACCGTAATGTGATCAACAAAAAACAAGTTTGATGCATCCTGCTTATCAATTTATGATGTACGCCTGGTTAGGCGTTATTGCCTGGGTAGCGTTCGTAATTTACACGAACCGTAAAGTACACCCAAAAGCCCTGTTCGCTTTGTTTATGGTCGAGCTGTGGGAGCGTTTCAGCTACTACGGCATGCGCGCCCTGCTGGTGTTGTACATGACGGCCCAATTGTCGCAAGGCGTACACAGTGGTTTTGGCTTCAGCGACGCCGCCGCTTTTGGCATTTATGGCGCGTATGGTGCCCTGGTCTATTTATCGCCGATCATTGGCGGTTATTTTGCCGACAAGTACATGGGCTTCCGCAAGGCGATTGTCTGGGGAGCGCTCCTGATGGCTGCCGGTCAGTTTATTCTTTTTTTAGACAACCAGACGACTTTTTTCATCGGTCTGGCGCTGTTGGTCGTGGGCAACGGCTTTTTCAAGCCCAACATTTCCAGCATGATCGGCCGGTTTTATCCGGAAGGTGACCCACGCCGCGACGGCGCGTTCACCATTTTTTATATGGGCATCAACATTGGCGCTTTCCTTACCCCGCTCACTTGCGGTGCCATCGGCGAAATTGAGGGGTGGAAGTACGGTTTTTTAGCCGCCGGCATCGGCATGCTGTTGGGCCTCGCCATCTTTTACTGGGCGCAGGCTCAAGGCTGGTATGAGCAAAACGGCCTGGTGCCCGAAGAGGCGAGCGCCTCCAAAACCGGACCAATGGTGCCGTACATAGCCACTTTGGTGCTCATCCCCATTGCGTGGATGCTCATCAAGCAAAACGACTTTGTAGACGTGCTATTGGCCATTTGCGCCACCGGTATTTTCGCGTACTTATTTTGGACGGCTGGCCAGTATGGCTCGGGCAAGATAGAAGCGCCGCATTACGACATTACCGACGGCAGCGACCCGGGCCTCATCACGCGCGACCGCATCTGGGTCATTGTCATTTTGCTGCTGTTCACGACCGTGTTCTGGTCCTTTTTTGAGTTGGCAGGCTCGGCGCTCAACCTGTTTACGGAGCGCAACGTAGACCGGAATATGTTCGGCATGTCGTTCAACACCACGTTTTTTCAGTCGGTAAACCCCTTGTTTATCATGGCGTTTGCGCCTGTTTTTTCCTGGTTGTGGATCAAATTGGCCCAGTCCGGCAAAGAACCCAGCGCGCCTTACAAATTTGCCGTAGGCTTGTTGTTGTTGGGCGCCGGATTTCTGGTGCTCAATTTAGGCAAAGCCAGTGCAGTGGCTGGTTTGGTACCCGCCATTTTCCTGGTGTTGCTGTACCTGTTGCACACCCTGGGTGAGCTGGCGCTTTCGCCCGTAGGCTTGTCGTTGGTGACCAAACTGGCACCACCCAAAATTGTGGGTTTCATGATGGGCTGCTGGTTCCTGTCTTCCTCCATTGCCCACCAGGCTGGCAAGTGGATCGCTCGTTTTACCGCAGTAGAAGCCGGCGAAAACGTCACAGCGGTAGAAACCCTCGCCAAATCGATGCCGGTGTTCAACAACGTCGGTCTTTTTGCCATCGGCTCAGGGGTATTGCTGCTGCTGCTGGCACCCATGATTACGAAGTGGATGCACGGGATAAAGTGAGTTTTGAGTTTTGAGTTTAGAGTTTTGAGTTTTGAGTTTTGAGTTTAGAGTTTAGAGTTTTGAGTTTTGAGTTTTGAGTTCTGAGTTTTGAGTTGAGGTTGTCTTTTTTTGCCGTTGATAATGGCAAAAAAGGACAACCGCTCATGACTGGGAGCAATAAATGATTTGGTGTTTCAAGACTGGTAAAGGTGTAAGCACGCCCCTACAGCCAGATAATGGTTCCGGAAAACACCGTACCGTCTTTCGAATACATCAGGCATTGATACCGGCCAGCCGGCAGGGAGCCGCGATTCAAGGTCACATTGCCGGTAGTGGTAAGTTCCCGAACCAACTGGCCGCGGCCATCGAACAGGCGAAGCAAGTCTGGCTCCGCTGTGGCGCTTTGTGGCCGCTCTATGGTGCATTGCTCCAAGGCCGGATTAGGATAAATGGCAAGCGGCAATATGGTGGCCTGCGGCTCAAAAGCGCCTATGGTCAGGGGAAAAGTATTGCAAAGTTTATCGTCAGTCCGGTCGGAATCGGGCAAACCGTTCGGCCGGGTGGTCCACACGCAAAAACTGATCGTCTGTGGTAATATGTATTTATTGTAAAGGGAGATTGAGTCGATCACAATCTCCACCCCTTCGCCCGGAAAAAGGTTTAATCCGGTATACGTTTGCTGGTAGACAAATTTTATCGGACATAAATCAATCAGTTCGCCCAAAAAACCATTCAGCGTAACCTCGTGCAACGGTTCGGTACCCGAGTTCACTACCCGCACGTAAATACTGTCCAAGGTGATGTAAAACCGGGGGCCTTTATCAGTGACGACAGCGCTGGCCAGTTTAAAGGCGCTCACCCCGGCATTATGAACCGCAACGGGCGCATGAAACGGCTGCATGTTTAGTACCTGTGAGAGCTTACCCACGGGGTCGGTTTCCACCTGCACCAAATACAATTGATCGTTCATGGCGGCTATGTGTTGCGTCCGTGCATGGGTTTCATCAAGCGTGTAGGTCGTATCGTGTTGTAAGTCAAGGTTGAAATGCGCCAACTGCGCATTGGTTGCCCATAGCCAGACAGATGAGTCCGCAACCACCAATTCAAGCGCCTCACCCGAAGCAAGGTAGTCGGTGTTAAACTGGGCAAACAGTACATTTAACTGATCATCAAAATGAACCAAACGATCGGACAGGATGGCTGCTATCTGCCCATTGGGCAGCAAGGCGGCATCCACCACCGTTTGGTTCACCAGAGCGGAGTCTAACGGTGTAACAGATACAGCGTCATACAGATACAGGCCGGAGCTTCCGTACAGGAGCCACTTGTTGTCGGGCAGGGTCAGGTGTCCGGTAAAAAAGCTGTTGAACGGCCTCGAGCCCAGGTAAATGCCGGAAGGATAAGAAATCTGCAAGGCTTCTTTTCCGGGCTGCAAAACGAGGATACTGGTATCGGGCATGGGCAGGAGCTTGAACGGGAGCCAAGGCTTGAACCCGCCGAAATCGTGTAAATAAATGAGGTTGACGAAGTTGCCCGCAGTATCTAAAATCAATATTTTGCTTGAAATGACGTCGCACTCAACACCCACATCCAAAGTAATGTAGTAATCATCGACCGGCAATACCTCGGATTGAGGGTCAACGGACACGGGAGCAAACGTAGAAAACCATTGCTGCCCGTTTGTATCTAATTTGATCAAATACAAGGATTTACCTTCTTTATAGATCTCCTCTTCACAAATCATCATCAACTCGCCGTCAAGACCGGTGACCACACTTACAGGCTCGTTGAAAAAACCCTGTTGAAGTGTATAATTGATCGGTTGAGCGTTTAAAACGCTGATCGAAAGCAAAAAACAGACAATTATATTTTTCATTACTAATTTTTCAAAATGATCTTTGTTGCAAAGTTATCGTCTTTCAAAGTAAAAAAATCACACAATGCGCTGAAGTGACAAATGCTGTCAAAAGTTAGCCAACCGCGTTCAAGTCCTCGGCTTTTGGAATCGGGCTTTCTCCTGGAGGCAACCTCCTCTTTTTTTTGTTGTTAAGCGATGTTATGACCGACGAGCAATTTCGCAGACACCTTTTCGAATGGGCGGCAGTACACCTGCGGCCTCTGCCCTGGAAAGGAGAGGCGGATCCGTACAAAATCTGGCTATCGGAGGTATTGTTACAGCAAACGCGGGTAGAACAGGGCATGCCGTACTACCTCCGTTTTGTGGAAGCGTACCCGAATGTACACGCACTGGCCGCCGCACCCGAGGGAGATGTGCTCAAATTGTGGGAAGGGCTTGGCTACTATGCCCGGGCGCGCAACCTGCACGCCGCAGCCAAACAGGTTGCCTTCAAGCTGAACGGCGTGTTTCCATCCGATTTCGCGGGCTTGCAGGCGTTGCCGGGCGTGGGTGCCTACACCGCTGCGGCCATCGCTTCATTTGCGTACCAGCAGCCGCATGCGGTGCTCGACGGCAACGTGTACCGGGTATTGGCCCGCATTTGGGGTTACGACGAACCGGTGGATCGTCCGGAAGCAAAAGTTTGGTTTGCCCAAAAAGCGCAGGCGCTGCTCGACGTTGATCGGGCAGGACAGTACAACCAGGCGATCATGGATTTTGGCGCCACGTGGTGTACCCCCAAACGCCCCCGTTGCGCCCACTGTCCGATGGCCGAACAATGCGCCGCCGCCCAGCAACAGCGCACCGCCGAATGGCCCCGCAAGACAAAACGCCCCGAAAAACGCCGCCGCATTTTCCTGTACGCCGTGGTGCAGCAGGGTGAAATCCTGTACATGTGCGAGCGAACAGACAAAGACATTTGGCAAAACCTGTGGGAATTTCCCCTTCTGGAAGTAGCGGAAACGCCGACCGAAAATGCCCGCATTGGCCCCCTTTTGGTCGACCATTTTTTTAAAAAAAGCGAGCAAAAAAGTGTTAAAATTGACATGGTGCAAGGGCCGCTCAAACAAGTGCTCACCCACCAGGAAGTCTACGGTTTTTTTGCAAAAATAGTGCAAAACGACCCCGATTGGCGGCCCGATGCCTCTTTAAACTGGCGGGCGACAGCACAATTTACATTAAAAAAAATATTGGCAAAGCCGCGCCTGATTGATCGTTATTTGGATGAAAACCCTTTATCTTTAACACTGTTTTGAGACCTCTGCAGAGTCAAAGCCCATTTTTTCATCATTAAAACACTTTCATCATGATCAACAAAATCACCTTGATCGGCAACCTCGGAGGAGATCCGGAGGGCCGCCGGTTGGACAATGGCACTATGGTCACACGCTTCTCCTTAGCCACCAACGAGGCTTACAAAGACAAGGAGGGCAACTGGCAGAAGCAGACCGAATGGCACAACGTTTTGGTTTGGCGCGAATCTGCCGAGCGCGCCGAGACCATGCTCAAAAAAGGCATGCTGGTATTTGTAGAGGGTAAAATCTCGTATCGCAAGTACACCGACAAAGAAGGCGTAGAACGATATGTGACCGACGTGACCGCCAGCACATTCCGCATCCTGGAAAAGCTGAATAACGGTGTCGACAGCCGTTTCCCGCAGCAGGACTCGCGCGATTCAGCCCACACCAACTCGCCCGCACCCGTACTGGAACCAGCTGGCGTGTTGGAATCGAGCGAGGCCCTGCCTTTCTGAGCGCCTAAACCGTATTGATGCAACGCGCTGTGCAGTGTTTCCCTGCAATCGGAAACATTGTGCAGCGCTTTTGTATTTTATTGCCGTATTTTTCGCTTTTCATCGTGCCAATCCGAGCATTGCTTTCGGCCATATCGACATGTTTTTCTTGTTTTTAGTGCTCGTTTTATACGTTTTGGTTGTGTACACCGAACGCCGCTTAGTGCAAGCCGGCCCGGTGGAATGGGAGAGCTTTCGCCATCAGGACAACCAGGCGGCCCAGCGTGTGGTGCGTCAAATGCGAGACATCCGCCCGGCCCTCTCGGCACTGCTATTGGCCCGCATTCTGCTGGTTACGGTGTTCACCGTGATGGCCTTTACGCTGTTGTACACCTGGGGAGCCTTGCGCATGGTATTGTCCGACTGGTCTGCACAAAATGGCTTGAGCACCCTGCTGAGTTGGGTTTTGGTCGGCTTGTTGCTTTCTTTTGCTCTGGGGGTGTTGTTTTGGACGCTCCAGTACCCCATTTGGCCCAAAGGGCGCACCAAAAACCTGGAGTGGGTTTGTACATATGTGGGATTTTGGCAGGTGTTGTTCTATCCGTTCATCCCCAAAAGCAACAGCGAACAGACTGATCAATTGCAGCAGGCTTTACTATCGGATCGACATACCCGGAAAAATACAGATGATGCCGGAACGCGAGACTTGGCGTTGCTCAAAAGCATCGTAAAATTTAGCGATGTGACCGTCAAACAAGTCATGCAACCCCGATCAAAAGTGGTCGCCGTCGATTTCCGCACGCATTTCCACGACCTGCTGAAGTCGGTACGCGAATCGGGTTTTTCCCGCTTGCCAGTATACGATGAAGATCTTGACAACCTGATCGGCATCCTGTACGTAAAAGATTTGCTGGCATATATTGACCGTGAAAACGAATTTGAGTGGCAAGCCCTGATACGCCACTCTGTGTTGCAGGTGCCGGAAGCCAAGCACATCAGCGATTTGCTGGACGAGTTCAAAAAAGAAAAGCTCCACATGGCCATTGTGGTAGACGAATACGGCAGCACAGCAGGCATTGTAACGATGGAAGACGTGCTGGAGGAAATTTTGGGCGAAATCCGGGATGAGTTTGACGAAGAAAGCGAAGTGCGTTACCGTAAATTGGACGATTATACGTATGTATTCGAAGGCCAGTCGCTGCTTAACGATGTGAGCCGCATCACGGGACTGTCAGACGAAATCTTCGACTCCATACGGGGGCAAGCAGATACCCTGGCCGGGCTCGTGCTGCAATTGCGCGGTGATATACCGCCCACGGGCGAAGAAGTGCAGTGGAACGGGCTTAACCTGAAAGTGACCGCTGCCGACAACCGACGCATCAAACAACTTCGACTCACATTACCCAGCCCTTAGGACATGATCAAGACACTGGATCGATACATCATCGTTAAATTTTTGTCGGCACTTTTTTTTTCCCTGTTGATTTGTTCGATCATTTCTTTAGCCATTGATTTCAGCGAAAAAGTAAAATACTTTATCGAGCGGGATTGTACCGTGTCGGAAATATTGCTGGATTACTACCCCGGATTTCTGTTCAACATGTCCGGCATGCTTATGCCGCTGTATACCCTGATCGCAGTGGTATTTTTCACCTCCCGAATGGCGTTTAATGCCGAAATTTTATCTATTCTCAATGCAGGTGTGTCTTTTTGGCGGCTTTTGCGGCCTTATTTGCTGGGCGGCACCGTGGTGATGGGCATGCACTTGCTGTTGAACCATTATTTAGTGCCGGAGGGCAACAAACGACGCCTGACTTTTGAACGCAAGTACATCCACTTAAAATCGGACAAGGGCCGTACCGCCAACATCCACATGTTTCTGGGCCCCGACACCAAAGTGTACATACAAGGATTCAACAAAGAAAACCAGGTGGCAAGCGGCTTGAGGCTCGAAAAGCTGTCTGGCACCCGCATTGTCAGCGTATTGGATGCCCAAACCGCCAAATGGAGGGGGGATTCCATTGGCCGCTGGCAACTCGGTGCGTACACCATACGCGAATTCAACGGCATGCAGGAAACATACCAGCGTTACACCAAACCCATAGATACACTCATCAACCTGTCGCCCCAGGATTTCATCTGGTATGAAAACCAGATTGAGGAGATGAATACCCCCGAGCTCAACAAGGCCCTGGAGCGCGACCGCAGCCGCGGCTTGTTGACTTCTCGCCAATACACCATCGAAAAGCACCGCCGCACCGCAGACGCTTTTACCAACATCATCCTTACGATCATTGGTTTGGCCGTAGCCGGGCGCAAAGTGCGGGGCGGCATGGGCCTGCACCTGGCGCTGGCCGTGAGCATCGGCGGCATTTTTGTGTTCCTCAGCAAATTTGCCATCACGTTTGCTGCTGCTGGCGACTTACCCGTGGCCCTCGGACTTTGGCTCCCCAACATCCTTTTTGCAGGGGTAGCGGGTTGGTTAGTAAGCAGGGCTCAGAAGTGATATAGGCTGTGGGCTGCACAAATCCCTAATCATACCTGAACGGTCAAAAAACTACGGTCAAAAAAATTGTATACCTTGTCGGCGCTCTATACCCACTAAAGCTTCAATGGGTGACGACCCAAAATCCGAAATCCAATGGGTTTTACCATCAAACTTCCCGTTTTTGAAGGTCCGTTTGACCTCCTTTTGTTCTTCATTGAGCGAGACGAGTTGGACATTTACAACATTCCGATTGCGCAAATCACAGATGAATTTTTGGACTACATGCACCAGTTGGAGGCCATGAACATTGATCTGGCCTCCGATTTCATCGTAGTGGCGGCTACGCTCATGCGCATCAAGGCCAAATTGTTGTTGCCCCGCAAACATTTGGACGAGGAGGGTAACGAAATTGACCCCAGGCAGGAATTAGTAGACCGACTGCTGGAATACAAGCGGTATAAATCGGTGTTAGACGACCTTCGCCAATTGGAGGATTCCCGCAGTTTTATGAATCCGCGGGGGTTTGCTTCAGCAGAGTTGAAAAAATTGGCCGAACACGCGATGGCCGATGCGGAGATGGAGAGCGTCACCCTGTACAAGCTGTTGAAAGTGTTTGAACGCTTGCTGGCGAAATACAACGACAACCAGAACGTCCAGCGCGTACACACTGTGTTCAACTTTAACTACACCATTCAAGAGCAACGCCATTACATCCGCGACATGCTGACGCCTGGCGAAAAAACGGACTTCGAAACGGTTTTTGGTGCCTTGGAAAACCGCATTCACGCCGTGGTGACCTTTTTGGCGCTGTTAGAATTGCTCAATGCCCAAGAGGTAGCATTGGTGCAGGGAGACGGAATCAATAATTTTTGGCTAATGCTGCCCGAAGAATAAACAATTCATAAGCAGGGGTCTTCGTATTTTCGCGTTTTACTTGACAACGACCCTTATGCTCCTGCATTTTTACCTCAGATATCACACCGGATACGGCGAACGCCTTAGCATTGTGCCGGAAGAAGGCGCAGAAATACCCCTGACGTACTTTAATGAAACGCTTTGGACGGGTACCGTTTCGGTCGATGCGCGCAAGACGCCGATTTTCCACTATGGTTACCGGTTTTATGACCGGTACGACCAGTTGATCGAAGAATGGGATGTAGAGCGCTTGATTGACCTTCAGGTATTCGATACGGCCGAACTGCAAGTAGTGGACCACTGGAACGAATCGGGTGATGTGGCCAATACCTTTCTCACACAACCGTTTACAGAAATATTTTTCCCGCACGACAAATCGCCGGGCGTAAAGTACACCGGGTATTTTACCCATATTTTCAAGGTGAAAGTGCCGCTGATGGAAGCGCACGAGTCGCTGTGCCTCATGGGCAGCACCGAGAGCATGGGGTCGTGGAATGCGTTGACACCAGTGCCCATGAGCCGCGAGGGCAACTGGCTGACGGCCCGCCTTGACCTCTCGCGTGCGCGCTTTCCCATCGCTTACAAGTATGCGGTGTGGAACAAGCGCACTGGTGTTCTTCAGGCTTATGAGCAGGGCGATAATCGGGTATTGTTTGCGTCTGACCGACCGGAGACCACCACGCTGATCCACGACGGTTTTGCCCGCCTGCCCTATCGGGCCTGGCGCGGTGCCGGTGTGGCCATTCCGGTATTCAGTTTGCGCAGCAAACAAAGTTTTGGGGTGGGTGAATTTACGGATTTGCCTTTGTTGGCCGACTGGGCTGCCGGGGCAGGCATGAAGATGGTGCAACTCTTGCCCATCAACGACACCACCGCAACGCATACCTGGTTAGACTCCTATCCCTACTCGGCCATATCGGCTTTTGCCTTGCATCCCTTGTACCTTAACCCCGCTGAAATGGCGGGCAAAAAACACGCGGGCCTGCTCAAACCGTATGAGGCACAACGCCAAAAGCTCAATGCCCTCACTGATGTGGATTACGACCCGGTGATCCGCCTCAAATGGGAAATATTCAGGCAACTCTACAACGTTTTGCGCGAGGATTGGGAAAAGGATAAGGCTTATGCCACATTTTTGGCCGACAACCGCGCCTGGCTCCTGCCTTATGCCGCCTTTTGTTATTTGCGCGATGAGAACGACACGGCCGACTTCAACCGTTGGAAAAACCATACTGCGTTTGACCTGAAGGTAGTGGAATCTTTTTTCGAACCCACGTTCAAAGACTACCACAAGGTGGCCATACACTTGTTTGTACAGTACCACCTGCACCGGCAGTTGACGGCAGCCGTTCAGTACTTGCACCGCATCGGCCTGGCGTTGAAAGGCGACATCCCCATCGGCATTTACCGATTCAGTTGCGATGCCTGGCAGGCACCCGATCAATACAATATGGACATGCAGGCGGGTGCGCCGCCCGACGATTTTGCGGTAGCGGGTCAAAACTGGGGGTTCCCCACGTACAACTGGCAACGCATGCAGGCCGACGGCTTTGCCTGGTGGCGCAACCGTTTTGAGCACATGAGCCACTATTTCGACGCTTTCCGCATTGACCATATCCTTGGGTTTTTCCGTATTTGGTCTATTCCAACTACCGCCACACAGGGCATTTTGGGGTACTTTGTGCCAGCCTTGCCCTTGAACGCCGATGCGCTGCGCGCAGCCGGAATCGGATTTGACGCGGCCCGCTTTTGTTCCCCTTACATCACAGACCGTTTGTTGTGGGAAACATTTGGCGAACACTACCGCAGCCTTACCGCGCCCTATTTGGTTCAACAATCGGACGGCCGATATGCTTTTCTGCCCGCCTTTAACACCCAGGCCGAAGTAGATGCCCATTTCAAGCCCTTAGTGGAAAAAGACCCATCGCTGGCCCAGCTGCGCGACGGCCTGCTCAACCTGCTGGCCAACGTATTGCTGCTGGAAGACGGTGCGCAAAAAGGACACTACCATCCGCGCATTGCATTGGAAAAAACCGGCAGTTTTCAGGAGCTGCCGCCAGACCAGCAGCGGCGCCTCAAAGCGGTTGCAGACGACTATTTTTTCCACCGGCACGAGGCTTTTTGGCAGAAAGAAGCCCTCGGAAAGTTACCTGCCCTCAAGCGCGCTACCCGCATGCTGGTGTGTGGCGAAGACCTCGGTATGGTGCCGGATTGCGTGCCCGGGGTGATGAAGGGACTCGGTATTTTGAGTTTGGAAATTCAGCGTATGCCCAAGCAGGCTGACCGCCGTTTTTTCCATCCCAAAGACGCCCCTTACCTGAGTGTGGTAACGCCCTCCACGCACGACATGAGTACGCTGCGCGGATGGTGGGAGGAAGACCGCGTGCAAACCAATCGCTTTTTCCACGACGTCCTGGAGCAATATACCCCTACGCCCTATTTCTGCGAACCCTGGGTGTGTCAGCTTATGCTGGCCCAGCACCTGGCATCGCCTGCCATGTGGTGCATTGTTCAGTTGCAGGACTTGTTGGGCATGGATGGCCGTTTGCGCCGCGAAAACCCGGCCGACGAACGCATCAATTTGCCCTCAAACCCCCGGCATTACTGGCGCTACCGCATGCACTTGACCCTGGAGGATTTGCAACGCGAGGTGTCATTTAACCACAAATTGCGGGAAATGGTGGAACGGGCCGGGCGATGATGTTTACCATGATGCAAGCAATAGCCTGGCTCCTGTACTTCGCACTCCACAGCCTGTTGGCGGCCGACGGGGTAAAACGATATGCTGAACGGACCATACCGGCAGTGTACAGCCGGTACCGGTTGTGGTACAGCCTGTTTGCGTTTGCCGGCTTGCTGGTTTTGTTGGTGTGGACGCTGGTGCGTCCGGGTCGTCAGTTGTTTGCTCCCTGGTACGGGGGAGCATTGCTGGTGGCGCTGGGTGCCTGGATTACCATGGCCGCATTTAAAAACTACGACATCCGTGAATTTTTCGGCCTCTCGAAAGCACCCGTTGTTCGGCATGCGGCCTTACAGACGACGGGCCTCCACGCCTGGGTGCGCCATCCGTTGTACAGCGGCGCTTTGTGCTTGTTTCCGGGTGTAGCGCTTTGCCTGCCGTATGCCGCGTACTGGGCTGGTGTGTTGGCTTTGTTGGTGTATTTGCCGGTGGGCATATACCTGGAGGAGCAGAAGCTGGTCAAACAATTTGGCGAAGGATATGTAACCTACAGGAAGCGGGTGAAGGCATTGATACCCGGGGTGTGGTAAGGCGGGTAAATTTTTTGTGGCTTTCAAGAAGCGCTTAGTCACCCAACACTACAATCTCCATACGTGAATTCACAGCATGTTCCGTTTCGGAGCATTCCACACCGTCGAGGCAGTGGTTGCGGGGTTGCGATTCGCCCTTGCCCGTAGTTTTGATGCGCTTGCCATTAATGCCCCTGTACTCCAAGTACGTTTTGGCGTTGGCGGCACGGTCCTGGGAGAGCGTAAGGTTTTTGGCGGCATCGCCACGGGTGTCGGTGTGGACAATCAGCTCGATGGACATGTTTGGATAGCGGGTCAGCAACTCATGCACCGCGTCGAGGTGGCGCACCGCGCTCTGGTTCAGGGTGGACTGGTTGTACTCGTAGTTGATCTTATCCATTACAACCACCGAGCCCGCCTTTAGTGGAGCGGCTGATGGCCCTTCTGCTCCGGCGTTCAGGTCGGTTGGGCGCATGCGCACATCGTTGTACTGTGCATTTGCGGTAGTGGCCTGAAACGCAAGGTTTTCCGGTTTAAATCCGGCTCGTTCCACCTGAACCACGTACTCGCCATCAAGGGGCAGGCAAACATCGTACTCTCCGTTCAAGTTGGTGCGGAATGTTTCTTTACGGCCGCTTGCTTTGTGCACAAAAGTAAGCGTGGCGTTGGCTATTCGGGTGCCCAGCAGGTCAGTTGACACCACGCCATTGGCCCTGTGGCACACGGGCGCGTCGGCTAATTTGACCTGAATGGTGCCCGGATTGCTGTTTTCTTCCAGGGCAAACAACTTCTCGGTGGTTTGGTAGCCACTCATGCTCACCAGTAAAAGGTAGCTGCGATAGCGCATGAATTCCTGTCGGGCTTCTCCGGCAGCGTTGGCGTACAAGTCGGGCCGCCCCATATCCTTGGCATCCTTGGGTACCAGTTGCATGCTGAGCACATTGGGTCGGCTGGGGTCTTCCTTCAGGTCTATGTCGTAAAAAGCGTCCTGGCTCGATACAAATCCGTCTTCCGAGGGGTGCAACACGCGTATTTCGGCACCTTGCAGGGGTTTTCCGGTGCGGGCGTCGGTGACTAAGATGTTAACGGCCACGGCCTCCGGGCGCCCTACCCCTTCGATGCCTTGTTCGATGGTGAACGAAAAAATATCATCTTTCCCGATGCTGTTTTTGCGGTTGCTGGCAAAAAAACCCTTGGTGCCTTCGTCGTTGAGGATAAAACCCCGGTCATCTTCCTTGGAGTTGAACTGGCTGCCCAAGCTGACTACCGATGTGTCGCCACCTTCCGTTTCCACAAAATACATGTCAAGTCCTTGTGCACCTTCATACCCGTTGGAAGAGAAAAAAAGCGTACCGGAACTGTGGATGAACGGAAAAGCGTCGTTTCCTACGGAATTGATCTTCGGGCCGAGGTTAAGCGGGGTTTTCCAGCTGCCACCGGGGCCGCGCTCCGACACGTACAGGTCGAAACCGCCAAAGCCCCCCGGCATATCGGACGAGAAAAACAGGTGTTTGCCATCGGCACTGAGCGAAGGATGCACACACGAATAGTTGTCGGCGTTAAACGGCAACTCCTTTACATCGACCCAATCAATGGCTCCTCTCTTGGCTTCATAAATTTTGAGTCGCACAGTACCGGTTTCATCGGCTTTCTGCACACCGTTTTTCATGTTGTTTCGGGTGAAATACATGGTTTTGAAACTGCGGCTGAACGTCACCGGCCCTTCATGCAGGCTGGAATTGATTTCAAGGGAAAACTGCTGCGGATTGGCAGGGTCGCCGTTGGGGTCAAAAGGCGCAAAATAAAGCTGGGAGTACCGCTCCTGCGTCTTGGCATCCACCGGGCCGCCCTTTTGTCGGCTCGATACAAACACGATCCCGTTTTGATAGAAAGCGGGACTGTAATCGGGGCTGTTGCTGTTGAGGTACTTGGCGTTGAGCACCCGCACTATCCTGTTTGGATCATTTTTCTCGTGGTTGCGCTCCTTGGACTTGCTTTTTGCTGATTGTTGTCCAATGGCGAGGACAGTACACCCCATCATAAACAGGGCGAGGATTAAGGCTTGCTTCATATTGTACACAAAGGTTTGGAGTAAAAAAACGTTTTGCAGTCAGCAAAAGTATGTAAAATATATGCCTCCTTGTCTAACCTGCCCACAACTCCCTACTCTCCACTCCCCACTCTCCACTCCCCACTGAAAAGACTAATCCAGCGTACCCGGATCCACCACATCAGAGCCTTCCGGCGGGTTAAACCACCAGCGCAGCGTCAGTTCAGCAGAGCCGTTGTTGAACTGGCGCAGTTGAGACAACCCAATGTCGTACGAGAGTGCAAAAAACAGGTTTTTGGTAGCCTGTAAACCCGCCATTACATCTACGCTTTCGCCCGCCCCATTGGCCTTTCCGCCGCCGGTTCGATACGTCAGGCCGCCGTAAATCGTGCTGTTGAAGGCCATAGTCGCATTGACATCTGCGTCGAACGGAGCATTGACGGCGTATTTAAGCAGCAATTGCGGCGTGAGTGTAATGCCGTCGCTAAGTTCAAATGTGGCACCGCCCATGGCGTTAATGTGCTGCACCTCGCGGCTGATTTCGCCACCCAATTCAGCAAAGTCTATGTTGTTGCTCACCAAACGGGGCACGCCTGCGCCCGCATACCAGGTTGGGCCGTTGTAGTACATACCAAACCCGAAATTGGGCACCACTTTGCTCTGTGGATCAGTGGGTACAGCACCATCGGTAAGCAAGGGTTGAGACCCCACGAGGCGCTCGTCTGTCCAGTCTTGAAACAAATGCCGTATGCTGGCCTGCAACCCGATGCCCAAATGACCCCGGCGCAAGGCAATGCGGTATGCATAGGCCAGATCGGCCGTGATGGTGCGGGTAATGCCTATGTTGTTGCGCACCAGGTTGAGGCCCACACCTACACGGTCATTGAGCAACGGTTGGGTGTACGACAACAACTGGGTGTTGGGCGCACCCTCCAGCCCGATCCACTGGTTGCGCACCACGGCGGTAAGGGTGGGCGACTGGAAGCTGCCGGCATAGCCGGGATTGTACGTGAGTTTATTGAAGAAAAACTGCGTGTAGAGTTGCTCCTGCTGCGCTGAGGCGGCAAAGGCAAACAACATGGCAAGTACGGTGAGGCGTAAATATTTGTGCATGGGATGGATACTAAAAGGTTATCGCTGAAGGATTAAAAAACCACTTTGGGTGCCAGCGTCGCCGTTGAACTTAACCACATAGAAATACGTGCCGGCAGGCAGGGGTTCGCCGTTGAAGGTACCCTGCCAGTCGTTGCCGTAAGGCGAAGCATGAAACACTTCATCGCCCCAGCGGTTGAAAATGGTGACCTCGTTGTCGAGTGCCACATCAGCATTCAGGCAGGGAACAAAAAACTCGTCGTTGGTACCGTCATTGTTGGGCGTAATGATGGTTGGTATTACGCAATCGCCCGCCTCCTGCACCAACAGGGTAACGTTGGCAAAGTCGCAGGCCTCCACACAATTGATGTTGCACACTTTGTACACCACCACATCGGTACCCGCAAACTGGATATCCGGCTGATAAGCGTACACACCGTTGCCCATGTCTTCAAACTTGCCGTGCGCTGGCTGCTGCACAATTTCCACTTTGTACTGATTGGGCAAAATATCATTGAACACCACGTCAAACGTGACCTTGATGCCAAAAGGCACCACTACAGTGTCGTTGAACGTCGTAGGCGTCACTTCAAAATCGAGCAAAACGGTATCGCGCGACTTGTCTCCACAGAGGCCCTCATTGGTGGTCCATACGCACAGGTTCGGTCCGGGCGCTAAGCCGCAAACCGTGGTGTTGGGGCTGCTGGGACTTGCAAACCGGAGGGCCGGGTTCGGGCTGCTCCATTTCCCCGTTTCATTGGCGGGCAAAGCGGAAGCATTCAGGCCGCCACAGGAGTCGGAACTGCAAATGCTCTGATCATTTCCGGCAAAGGCCACTGAACCCACTACCCGCACCACTACGGTATCGGTGGAGGGAATACAGCCCTCATTTTGCAACGTCCAGAAGAAATAATACACGCCAGTGCCAAGGTTGTCAACGGAAGTAACAGCTTCATCCGGGTCGGTAACAGATACACCCAATTGACCCTGCACTTGCGGTTGACTCCACTGGCCTGTGGCCGTTGTGCCCGGCTGCCCGGCAATCACGATGGATTCGACATAGCAGGTATCTATAAAATTATCGATTGCAATGGCCTGTTCAAACGGCACCACCTGAATCGTCACGTCGTCTACGCTGTAATTTTTGCAGGCACCGTTGGAGAGTGTCCATCGATAACGGTAAATGCTGTTGGCGGTAAGCCCATTGACCAAACTGGTAGCCAGGGTGGGGTCGTTGATGACACTGTTGGGCCCCGACAGCTGTATCCACAGCCCTGTTCCAATAGACGGGGTCGCTCCTTCCAGATTGACGCTCGCCCCGCTGCACACAATCCGGTCGGGCCCGGCAAACGCCTGTAAATCCGGAACAGTATCAAACATAACCGATACCACCGCAGACGGCGTAGAATGGCAACCGTCCAAAGATGCCAGGGTAAAAATACCATTCGGCCCGGGCGAAAATAAATTTAAATCACTGATGGTCAAATTTGTAGCAAAACTGGGGCCCGAAAGTGTATCGCCACTCAAATTGCTTACCCAAGTATACATGGCACCTGCTGTGGTGCTTGAGGGGCTGATTTGGAGCTGAAGCACACTGCCTGGTTGATCCAAACAAACGGACTGTCCGGGCAAAATAACCGGCGTATTTGGCATCGGTTTGACCAATATCGTTGCCCCGATGCCAACAGGGGAAAGGCACCCATTTACCCGGATTTGCACATTGTAAAAACCGGCATCGGAAGAATCGACCGAAAGGATAACGGGGTTGGGCACCGTAGCACTCCACCCATTTGGGCCAGTCCAGATGTACTGATCGGCACCTGCGGGGGCAAACATCTGCAAGGTTTCACCCGTACAAACAACAGCAGGAGCCGCCACACTGGGTGCGGGTGGTATGGAATTGACCACTACGGAAACCGCCTGAGAAGAATCTGATACGCAGTCGCCAATTTTAACAGTCACCCTGTACGTTCCTGCCTGTGCTTTGGAAATATTGCCTAATGCCAACTCCGGAAACACCGTAGTGATCGGGCCCAGCAAAGGCCGGTACCAGGTGTAAGTCACGTTGGCACCCACATATTTAAAGGCGTTGCTGATTTGAAGCAGCACGTCGTCTCCCTCACAAACAGGGGCCACAGCAGCCACCACCGGCATATCCGGTACGTCGTCTACATCAATCACTTCAACCGCTGGCAAGGACGGGCAACCAAAAGTATCGCGAATGATTAACGTGTACGCCCCGTTGTTGTCCGAACCAATATCATTGATCAATGGCATGGCCTCTTGAGAAAAAATAATGCCGTTGGGGCCACGCCACTCATACGTAAATGGCCCAAACGGACTGAAAACAGAGGGCTGCAACTGGGCGCTGGTATTTCCAGGTGCGCATGTGGGCGCATTGTTGGTGATGTCTGTGATGACGGGCGACGGCACCACCACAACGTTTACCATAGCAGTATCCGCACAAGAAGCACCAATGGTGCGGCCAATGACCATGTAAGGGCCTGTAATACCGCCTGTACACGGATTGGGCAAAAGGGAGACAAAGCCATTTGGACCTGTCCACGAAAACAGAATATTATCGATGTTGGTGGTAGCGCTCAAACAAAGCAAGGTATCCTGGCAAAGCGGGGTGTTGGCAAACGCCAACACTTCGGGCTTGGACAGCACCTTGAGCAAATGGCCCGAAGAGACGTTGGAGGCACACCCCTGCTGTATGACAAAAACGCGCCAAAAACCGGAGTCCAACATGTCCACCGGACTGATCAGCAACTGGTTGATGCCATTAATGGTAGTGGTGTCAAAAGCCGGCGAAACCCATTTCCACACAAAACCCGCCCCGTTGATGTCGGTGGTCAATTTCAGGCTGTCGCTGAGGCATACTGCGCCAGCACCTGAAATCAAGGGCGCGGCCGGACGTGGATTGACCACCACGTTGACAAAAACAGGCGAAGAGGTACACCCGTTTTGGGAGATCAACAAGCGATACATGCCGCTGTTGACGGTATCCGCATTGGTGGTTACTGTGGGATTTTGAACGGGAGATAAAAAATTAGGGCCGCTCCAATTATATGTAACACCAGGGCCTGCAACATTTGTCCCCAACACCAGCGCCTGTCCGGCACAAATGGTGATGTTGGGCTGGGTCACGCTGGCTTCAGGTGCGCTAAACACTTGCACCACAAGGTGATCAGAGGGCACCGAAGAGCAACCACCAACGGTTACAATCAGGTAATATTGATACGTGCCGAGCGCCGGTTGGTTAATCTGATATGTGGGCACAGGCGTTGAGGCCAAAAAAGTACCGTTTGGCGGCAAACCCCGGTACCAGTTGTAACTGACGTTGGCCCCTCCAACGGTATTGGTAACCAGCACGATGTTTTCGCCGAAGCAAAGGCTGTTATCCTGCACCGTTACCGCCGGTTTTTGGGGCATCTCGTTGAAGTCAACCGACACTTGCCCCTCGGCCGTACATCCGGTCGGGCCAGTGATGGTCACCGAATACGAGCCTTCTTTGGCTGCGGAAGTGTTGAAAATAAATGGATTTTGTTGTCCGGAGCCAAACATCGGGCCGGTCCAGGAAAAGGTATACACTGCACCGGTGGGCGGATTGGCAAACAACTGGGCCGTATCGCCCATGCAAATGTTCTGTGTATAGGTGGGTGCAAGGTCAATGGTTTCAATACGAACCGTAGCTGTACAATTGGAACTATTCCCCGAAGTATCGGTGACAGTCAGCGTCACAGGGATCACAGCCCCGGCCTGGTTGCAGGTAAAGGTGGTTTGCGACAGCCCAAAGCTCAGGCCCGGGCCGGTGCAGTTGTCAATACTGCCGTTGTCTACTTCGCCGGGCGTCAAAGTGTAGGTTGTGGCGCCGGAGGGGTTGGTAAAAATGATGGTATTTTCACAACGAGCTACGGGTGAAACAGTGTCTTGTACACTCAATGGGAAGGTAGTCATGCCCGCGTTGCCGTTGGCATCCAGCACGCGGTACGTAACTGAATAGTTTCCCGGAGGCAATGGTACGTTGGTCAGGCTTCCGTTCAGCAGCCCGTCGGCTACCGGTTGGCCAAGATAGTCCGTGATCTCGTAGGTGACCGCTGCAAAATTATATTCAATGATGGCCTGTACCGCGCTGGTGCCGTCCTGGCTTGCGCCGTTGAGCGAACCGCAAGGCCCGATAAAATGGCTGAAGTTGCTGGCATCCCGATTGGCTTTCAGCTTGATTTGTGCGGAGCCGTTGGCCGCCCAGGCATTGATTTGGGCAGCCGATAACCATATTTCGGTTTCATGAAAATCGGTGCACTGATCTACAGCTGTGCCCAGCGATGTGACACCAAGCAGGTTGTCGCTTTCGTCGTATATTTGAAAAAACTCTCCCGCCGTTTCGTTGTCTCCCCGATGCAAGATGCGCAAAGTGCCACCGGCCACCGAGTTTGGCACTATCCCCGGTATGTTAAGGACGACATCTTTGGGCACCAGTTGGGCATTGGGATCAAACTCAAATGTCAGCGTCACTGCCGCAGAACTGCGCGCCAGGTCGTCGGAAAATGAACAGTTTTCACTCAAACCCGGGAAAGGCAGGTTCACCGAGGCCTCACAATTGTTGACGCCCGTATATGCGGTCATGGGCGCTGGAGTGTTCACCACAGGTGATTCGAGGTCTTCTACGCGCAACACCATGGTGGCGGTGCTGCTGTTTCCGGCGCAATCTGTGGCTTCGTATATTATGGTGTGCAAGCCCACGCCCAAAGTGGAGGAAGCCGATGGCGGATAGCTTTGCATGGGCCCACCGTCTATGCTGTACGCCAGATCAATGTCTACGTAGGGAATGGCCACCGGAATGCCCACCGTTGCCCGCACCTGTCGGCCTGGACAAAGGGCGTTGAGGGATCCCGGTCCGGTTCCAATGGGTGCAAGGGTAATGATCAGGTCTCCGTCGGGCAGCCACGCGTTCAAATATGCCGCGGGAATAAGCAGGTTGGTGACACTTGAGCTACACTGAAAGGGCGTTTTTTGGGTAAATCCAAGAAAAATACCGTCTTCGCCCCATATCTCCAACCGCTCCTCGTCGGTCTCGCTGTCGGCATTGTCCAAATAAATGGTCATGGCAGCATCTGACACTACAGGCGATATAGGTGGTATTACTGGCGAAGTCCACTGAAAGCGAATGGTGTCGCACGCCACCGAAATGTCGGGTTGTCCACTGGTGTTTACTATCGGCATGGTGTCGCGCAACTCCACAAACTGTTGTTGTACCGAACATTGGTCATAGAGCGACAAGGGCGGCGGTATCAGCATGTCGACACTGCACATGGCGGGTGTGGCGGGCGACGACACCGTATCTTGCACCTGAAGCACCGGTGCCAGGTTGTCCGTTACCGCAATGGTTTGGGTGTAAGTACGGTTGTTGCCGCAGTTGTCGCTGACCATCCATTCGCGCCGGATGAGGTAATTCGACCAGTGTTCACAACTGTTGAGGTTGGGGTTGCGCACTTCCGATTCGGTAAAACTGATGAGCACCGACTCGTCACAATTGTCGTTTCCGGAAATATTCGACGGCAAATCCGGAATGGCGTTGCAAGCCACCGTCACGTTGGGTGGAATGTTGACCAGCGTGGGGCGCACGGTATCCGATACATGTATATCTTGCACAAACGAATCGCGGTTGCCGCATACATCCTGCGCTTCCCAGAGGAGCCTAAGGGTGTAAGTGTCGTCGCAAGGGCCGTTAATGATGACCTGACTTTTGAGCACGGGCGCTGCTGTGGGGCCGCTGCACGCATCGGAAGCGGTGGGCGGCGGCATCATCGGCTCGGCCTCGCACACCGCCGTGGTGTCTGTAAAGCCTGAAAAAACAGGCGGGGTATTATCTTCAACCGCAATGCGTTGTGTAGCCGTAGCCGTGTTGCCGCAGTCATCGCTCACAACAAACACGCGGGTAATGGTGTAGTTGTAGTGTCCACACACGCCTGGATCGGGGTTCTGCGCCGAAATGTCGGAATAGGTGTATCCGCTGATGCTTCCACACGCATCGGCCGCTTGTAACCCTGTACCCAAAACAGGGGGAGCAGGCAATACAACGCTGTTGCAAGACAAAGTCACGTCGGCTGGAACCAGCGTAACGGTAGGAGAAGTCGTGTCGCGCACCGAAAAAACATGCACCAGATTGGCCGTGTTGCCGCAGTCGTCCGTAGCCGTCCAGGTTACTGTCAGGGTGTACTGCCCGCCGCAAAGGCTGTCGCTCACCACACTGCTTTGGGTGAGGCTCACAGCGGCGTCGCAATTATCCGACCAATCGGCGGGAGCAATGGTGGGCACTACAACCGGACAGAACAGGGTATCAACAGGTGTCGTGCCGGTAAATGTCGGGGAGATGTTGTCTGTAAGTTGAAAACGGGCGGTATGCCTGCGAATGTTGCCACAGCCATCGGCCGCTACAAAAGTAACATCCACATACCAATCGCATGTGTTGGCCGGAATGGATGGGTAGGGGCCAAAGTTGAACCCGCCGTTGCCCAGGTCACCTGTTGAACTTTGCCATGTAAACTCCAGCCATGAAGCATTGGTACATTCGTCAATGAGCAAGGCACTGGCCTTGTTGTTGATCCAGTTTTGCAAAACGATCTGGTCATCGGTGCCGCTGCACGATTCGGTGGTCGTTGCCGGTCCGTTAATCGTGGGTGGAAAGGTGTCTATGGCCGCAAATACGGCCGCCCCACCCGGAATGCTGTTTCCGCAGGCATCTTTAACCGTAAAATCGACCTCTACGCTACCCACCACTTTGTTGTATTGCACGCTGCCGAGGGTGAGTTGTTTACATGAACCGTCAAAGGAGGCCAAAAAAGCAGCAATCACCTGCGCGGAGTCGCGCAATACGCCGTTGATCCGCATCTCGTATTGCATGTAAGCCGGATCGGTACAGGCGTCTATGGCATTCAGGAAACCGCGTTTGTTGATCCATTGTGACAATTTGACAACCTGATTGCCAGAAGGTGAACAATACGCCACGGTATCACTCGGGCCGCTGTTGAGTACGGGCGGATCAAGGTCGGAGGTTACAAATTGAGCAGTTCTGCTGGATTTCAGGCCACAGTTGTCTTCTGCCCGAAACGTAAAAGTCAGTGTTTGGGCGCAGCCCGGAGGAAAACCGGGCGGGGCATTGTTGGTATACGCCTTGATGCCCGATGGGTCCACCGCCTGGAAATTGGCTATTTGCGTGTTCCGCCAGGCCGGATACGCCACGGAAAGCTGTTCGCAAGGTGCCGATCCATTTTGGGGTGCCACGTTGATGAACGGCGGAAGCGTATCGCCAAACACATTGATGATCTGGGTAAATACACCTGTGTTGCCCTCCTGGTCTGTGGCCGTCCAGGTGCGGGTAAACGAGCCACCCTGGCAGGTATCGGGCGTAGGCGATTGTGCAAAAGTGGGCGTCAACCCACCGTCGCAGTTGTCGACCACCGGAATATTGGGTGCTGGCGGCACCTGAATAATAGAGTTGACGGTAATGACAGGGTCTACGCCAAAAAGGTCGAAAACAGGCGGGGTGTTGTCTTCAAACGAAATGACGAACGTGTTGAATACCGCGCTGTTGCCCATGTCGTCTTCCACGTACCAATGCACATTGACGGTGGTATTTTTGGGCACGGGATCTGTGTAGAGCCACCCGGTAAGCGTTTCTTCGAGTTGAGAAACAACAATCGTAGCGCCCATTTTGGAAGAGACGCTGGGGAGCGGCTGAATAGCGTCTTGCAAAGTGCCGGTGCAGCCCGGGCCTACGTTGAAAGTGGTGGGCCCATTGTAGCTGAAATTAAACTTGCTCTGCTGCGCGTCCGACTTGAACGGGCATAACAAGTACGCCATTACAACAGACAGGGCACCGGCCCTGAGGAAAAGGGGTAATCGGTTGTTCATACGTTCATGTACTATTGCCTGGCAATCAGGCAGATGTTCATGGGTACACCCAGTCGGGCGCATCCGGAAAAGGGATAATGGATCAGGTGTGGATTAAACGTTTGTTCGGGTATAAACGCCCGAACAAGCTGTAAGACGGGTCGTGAACCTGGCGGTTACCTGTTTCAAGGCAAATCCGTGCGGTCCGTTAATTTTTTATCGTCAACGTTCTTGTTCAGAAAGCGGTTGATGTGGTCAATGTCGTAGGCTTTTTCTATTTCGCCTAAAGCGTTTATTTTGATGTCTATGTCGGCCAAACTGTTGCCTGTGTTGAACACATGGAGGGCAGTAGACAAACGCGATACCGTTTCCTCCTGGCCGAGTACATGCGCCATGTCAAACACAGCAGGCCCTTTTACAGTGCCCGCCAGTGCAATGCGGAGCAGGGGCAGTATGTCGCCCGCTTTCAGCGATTTTTCCTGCAAAATGGTTTTGGTCAAGGCATCAAGGGCGTCTGCCTCAAAGGACTGGACGGTTTTCCATCGATCGATGAGCGCCTGCCAGGCATCTTGTAATTCGGGACGCCATTTTTTGGCTATTTGCTCCTCGTCGTATGTGCGCACTGGTTCGAAGAGGTAGTATCCCTGGTCTGTAAAATCGGGCAGGAAAGTGACGCGTTCTTTCATCAGGCCTGCAACCTGCTCTAAGTAGGCATCGGGTACGTGGTACCCTTTGGCTTCTGCATACGGGCGAATGGCTTGTGCAAGTTCCGCGTTATCGGCGTGGTGCAAATATTGCTGGTTGAACCACTTTGCCTTTTCATAGTCAAAACGAGCGCCACTTTTGCTGATGTGGTCTATGGAAAAGGCCTGTACCAAGTCTTCGATGGCGAACAGCTCACGGTCGTCGGTGGGGTGCCACCCGAGCAAAGCCAAAAAGTTAATAACCGCTTCGGGCATAAATCCTGCCTCCCGGAAACCGGTGAAACTGTCTTCGGGCGTTTCCCCATGCCAGGCGAGCGGAAACACGGGCATGCCAAATTTGGCCCCGTCGCGTTTGCTGAGCTTGCCGTTGCCCACAGGCTTGAGGATCAGCGGCAAATGCGCAAATTGCGGCATGGTGTTTGTCCAGTCAAACGCTTCATACAACAGCACGTGGTGGGCGGTGCTTGGCAGCCATTCCTCGCCACGGATGACGTGTGTGATGCCCATAAGGTGATCATCTACGATGTTTGCCAGGTGATAGGTTGGCATGCCATCGGCTTTTAAGAGCACTTTATCGTCTAATTCGCTGCTTTGAAACTGCACGTCGCCGCGGATGAGGTCGCGCACATGCACCGAGCGATTCGGTTCCACGAGCAAACGGACGACATGGGCCTCTCCCTGGTTCAAACGACTTTGTACCTCATCGGCCGAAAGGGTCAGGCTGTTTTGCAAACCCGTGCGGGTAGAGGCATTGTACGTGAAATTGTCGGTGGCGGCGCGCTGGGCTTCCAAAGCCTCCGGGGTGTCAAAGGCGTAGTACGCGCGGCCTTGATCTACCAGCGCCTGTGCGTACTGTGCATACATGGGCTTGCGGTCGCTTTGTCGGTAAGGTCCGTGGTCGCCACCGAACGACACGCCCTCGTCGGGGGTCAACCCAAGCCACGTCAGCGCTTCGATGATGTAGTCCTCTGCGCCAGGCACAAACCGACCCTGGTCTGTGTCTTCTATGCGGAGGATGAAACGCCCACCCTGCTGGCGGGCAAACAGGTAATTGTACAGTGCCGTGCGCACCCCGCCAATGTGGAGGGCACCGGTAGGGGAAGGGGCAAAACGGACGCGGACGCTCATAAGCAACGATAAACGGAATATTCGTCGCAAAAGTAAGGGAATAATAGATAAAGCGCTTGTTTTCCTACTCGTCCTACGAGTATACTCGTAGGACGAATTATATTTGCCTTATGTATTTGGCCAAAACACCGCTTTTTATACAAAAATTGCTCCCCTGTTACACCTGGCGGGCACCAAAAGAATCGCCTGTAATATACCTTACCTTCGACGACGGGCCCATTCCGGATGTGACGCCCTGGGTGTTGGACCAACTCCGCGCATACCATGCCAAGGGTACTTTTTTTTGCGTGGGCGACAATGTGCGCAAGCACCCGGCCATTTATGAGGCCATCTTGGCCGAGGGCCACCGCACCGGCAACCACACCATGAACCATTTGAACGGCTGGAAACACACGCCTGCGGCTTATACCGACAATGTGCGTGCCTGTGGACAATACGTCAAAAGCAACCTCTTCCGGCCCCCTTATGGCCGAATCCGACCCGCACAACGCCGTTTTTTGCAAAAACACTACCAAATTGTGATGTGGGATGTGCTGAGCGGCGACTTCGACACGGCCCTTTCGCCCCAGGCCTGTTTGCAAAACGTGCTGGACCACGCCACCAATGGTTCCATTGTGGTGTTTCACGACAGCCTGAAGGCCGAACCGCGCTTGAGGGTGGCGCTGCCGGGGGTGTTGAAGCATTTTTCGGAAAGGGGGTTTGCGTTTGAGGGGTTATAGACCCACCCCCCTACAACCGATCCATCAAATACACCAGCGCTGCCATTGACGCCGCGCCCAATTCCAGCTCACGCTTGTTCACCGCTTCAAACACGTCGGCGGCCGTATGGTGGTAGTCAAAATAACGCTGTGAATCGGGCACATAACCGCCCAACAGGCCTCCTTGCGGTTTCAGCGGGCCAATATCGGCTCCGGAACCACCCATGCGCAGTTCGTGCAGGCCATATTTGCTCAAAACAGGTGCAAGGGCCTGTACCTCGGCAAAACGGGTGGCCAGCACGGCTGGCTCTGCATCGAACGAGAATCCGCGCGGCGTGAACCCGCCGGCATCGCTCTCGATGGCCAGGTCGTGAAATTCGTGTTTGCGTTGGGCCTCGCGGGCGTACGCTTGTCCGCCGCGCAAGCCGTTCTCTTCGTTCATAAACAGCACACAACGCACCGTGTGGCGCGGCCGGTAGCCTATTTTTTTGAACAGGCGCAGCACCTCCATGCTTTGCACACAACCCGCACCGTCGTCGTGCGCGCCATGGCCCACGTCCCACGAATCTAAGTGCCCGCCTACCAGCATCACCTCTTCGGGTTTTTCGAAGCCTCGAATTTCGCCGATGACGTTGTACGAGGGTACATCCGGCAGGGTGCGGCAGTGCAGGCTGATGAACACCGACGCCTTGCCTTCGTTTTGCAGCACCTGGTGCAACTGCTCGGCCGCGCGTGTGCTGATGGCTGCGGCGGGAATGAGGGCGTGCGCAGAATCGTATCGCAGGGTGCCGGTGTGCGGAAAATCGTCGATCCGCAAGCCCATGCTGCGCACCAGCATGGCTACGGCGCCGTGTTTGGCCGCGCGCGACGCCCCGTGCACCCGCTGGTCCACCGCGCCGCCATACGCTTCAAACGTGCGCAGGTGGGTCGATTCCATAGGGCGGTTGTAAAAAACGATTTTGCCCTGGAGGCGGCCTGCGCTTCCGAGCGAATCGAGTTGTTCCCAGCGTTTTATTTCTACGACCTCCGCTTCTATGCCTTTGCCCGGCGTGGCCACCGAGCCACCCAGGGCCAGGGCCGGCAGCACGAGGGGTGCCCCCCGGCGGTGAATGCGCACCAGTTCGGGTGCCCCGCGTTCCCAATGGGGCACCATGACGGGTTGGAGCCACACCGAATCGAGCCCAAGGGTGTCGAGCACGCTTTTGGTCCAGGCCACAGCCTTTTCCGCTCCCGTGCTGCCGCTAAGCCGGTGACCCACGTGCAAACACAGGTGCTCTAACCAGGAATAACAGCGGCTGTCGCTCAAGGATGCGTCAAACAGTTGCTCCACTACCTGCGCAGCAGCCGCATCCGGTACGGCAGATGTTTGTGCAAATAACCCGTTGCCGCCGGTACAGAGCAGCAAAAGGATAAAATAATAATTGGAAACAAGGTTAGGCTCAAGGCCAAAACAAAAAATTAATTTGTTTTTTTCAGAAATGTCAGCATTAAACATGGAAGTGTAAAATTTTTAATTTTAACAAAACAAACGTTTGATCCTTTGCAATTGCAAGCTGAGCAATATTTTACATGGCAAAATTGACAATTTTTTGCGGAAAATTTTTTTATGTCTTGTTGTAATATTTACACCAAGCATTTTACCTTTGCCGCATGAATGACCATTTCGCCGAAATGGCGATCGCATAATTTGGTTTTATTTGGTTAGGGCTGAGGTGGTGCTGTGGTGGCGCCGCCTCATTTTTTTGATGGCCCGGGTTGTTGTACATTCGCACCCAAACAACACCGGCAAATATGAACAAAAGCTTCGTTCTGTTCCTCGTTTTTTCCATTTCTTCTTTCTTTTTGTGCGCCCAGGAGGGCCAAACCCTCAGCATGGCCGACGCCATCCTGAAAGGACGCGGCGCTTTGGCGCCTGCCGGACTTAGCCAACTGCAATGGATTCCGGGCACGGATGACTTTTCGCATACGGCCGACACCCGCCTGGTGCGCGTGCATGCACCCGATCTGCGCACCGATACGCTTGACGTGTTGCCCGCCATCAATGCGGCTTTGGCCATCCGTGGAGAAGCGCCACTCAGTGGGTTGCCACCCATCACGTGGGTTGACGCGCAGTCTTTCTGGTTTCACACCTCCACAAATGCATACGTGTGGAACAGCGCCTCCGGCGTGCAATGGAAAAACGACTTGCCAGCCGAAGCGCTGAACGTCGATTTTCACGAAAAAACCTATAACGCGGCGTTTACCGCTGGCAATGCCCTGCGCATACGCATAAACGGCACCGAACAAACCGTGGCCAAAAGCGAAGCCGAGGGCATTGTGTACGGCAAAAGCGTACACCGCGACGAGTTCGGCATTTTTAAAGGCACCTTCTGGAACACCGCAGGCGATCAATTGGCATTTTACCGCATGGACGAAAGCATGGTTACTCCCTACAACATCTATGTGCTCGATTCCATGCCCGCCCAAACGCGGTCTATCCGATACCCGTATGCCGGGGCCAAAAGCCACCACGTGACCATCGGCGTGTACAACACCTGTACGCAAAAAACCGTATACCTGCAAACCGGCGAACCCGCAGAACAGTACCTCACCAACGTGGCCTGGACGCCCGACGACCGCTACCTGATGGTGGCCGTGGTGAACCGTGCCCAAAACCACTCCTGGCTTAATTTGTATGACGCCTCCTCCGGTGCCTTCGTGCGCACCATACTCGAAGAAACCAGCGACCGCTGGGTAGAGCCCGAAAACCCGCCCGTGTTTGTGCCCGGCAAAAACGACGAGTTCCTGTGGCAAAGCGAGCGCGATGGGTACAACCATCTTTATCGCTACGATGTAAAGGGCAAGCTGCTGCAACAAGTATCCACCGGATCCAAACCCGTGACCCGTTTTATGGGTTTTGACAAAGCAGGCAAGCGCTGTTTTTATGAAATGGCAGATATGAGCGGTCTGGAACGCCATGGCTATGCCACCGATCTGGCCAATAAAGCGAACACTACCCTCTTGTTTGCCGAAGCCGGTATGCACAACTGCTCGGTAAACGAAGCTGGCACCTGGGCGCTCTCCCAATGCTCCAACCTGACCACGCCCAGAATTGTCATGGTGGCGTCCGTCAAAAAACCGGAGCAGCATCAAGCGTATTACAGCGCCCCAAACCCCATAAAAGACATCGCCCTCGGCCAAACCCGCATGGTAACCATCACCGGCCCCGACGGCACGCCGCTGAACGCCCGCATGATCCTGCCTACCAACTTTGACCCCGCCAAACGATACCCCGCCATTGTATACGTGTACAACGGCCCACACGTACAATTAGTCACCAACTCCTGGCTGGCAGGCGGCGAACTGTGGATGCACCGCATGGCCCAGTTGGGCTACGTGACCTTCAGCCTCGACGGGCGCGGCTCGGCCAACCGGGGGTTTGCGTTCGAGAGCGCTGTACACCGCCGTTTGGGCGACGCCGAGGTGGCCGACCAGTTGGCCGGCGTGGCGTTCCTGAAAAGCCAGGAGTTCATAGACACTGCCCGGCTGGGCGTATATGGCTGGAGCTATGGCGGGT